>Ga0206844_10010_pt1 | contig 68820 bp, 66 predicted proteins | sample Alteio_BWOrgCont_22_FD_152907 | JGI IMG/M metagenome (GOLD analysis project Ga0206844, IMG submission 152907) | Enriched cells from forest soil in Barre Woods Harvard Forest LTER site, Petersham, Massachusetts, United States -... | ecosystem: Environmental > Terrestrial > Soil > Temperate forest >...
TTTTAGGGTCCGGGCTTTCCACTGCAATCCCTAACGCGAACTCCCATCGCTGTATTTAATTTCTTTATGAACTTTATAACTTTATAAACTTTAAACTAATTGAATTCTCATTATTTTCTGTGTTCGTTTAAGTACATCCATTTCTTTAGGTGCTTTGCGGTCTTCAAATCCAAGTTTGTAATATAGTTTATGCGCTTCCTTAAGTTCGTTGGTGGTCTGTAGCCACAGGGCATTTGCATTATTCTCCCGGCAACGGGTTATACAACGCTCTATAAGTTTGGTTGCAATGCCCAGTTTACGCACTTCGGGGTTTATGTAAAGTTTGCAAAACTCGAAGCTATCTTCACTCAGCCGCTTGAGGGCCACACATCCGACTACCTTGTTTTTGTAAATGGCGAAGAACACAAAGCCTCCCTTATCTAAATAAGCTTGTTCAGGGTTCTTTAAAACAAATTCATCCTCTTTCTCTAGCTTGCCATTTAGCATATGCAACAACCAGTTGCCTGCCAGTTCGTAAAAATGTTTTTTTAACGAAGGTTTGAAATCTACCACCGATACAGCTTGGTACTGGTCAACTTCGCGTATGCGGTCGGGTAGGGGTTTTAGTTCTATATCGCGTTCAATACGGCTCATAGCGTTTATCAGGTCGGGGTGGCCGCCGGTCATTAACTGTTGCAAAGCTTTTGAGATAGATTGCCATATAGGTTCCAGCTTAGCATACAGCGTTTTGCCTTTAGCCGTTAGCATTACATGCTTCGATCGGGCATCGCCGGGGTTGGCAGTTATTTTAACCAAGCCATGGTCCTGCAGTTCGCGGACAATGTTTTTAACCGTTATATGCGTAAAGCCAATACCGGCTGCAATATCTTGCATGGTAAGTGGGCCGGTACTTTTTAATAGGGTATAATAGGTGGCAAACCAACTTGCTTTAAAATCTATACCGCGTTCGCTGTACATCTTATCGCCTTCGGCTTGTAGCTTTTCGCCAATGCGCCTGAACCTTGTTGCGCCTGCCAGGTAACCTAGTTTCTGGACTGTATCTGTCATGTATATATGAAATATGTTTTACAAATATATGAAAGTAGTTTCATATAACAAGTGAAAAGTTAAAAACTAATGGTGAAAAGCTTTTAATCTCAGAGATACAAGAGCGCAATGTTATAGCTTGTCGAAACGCAATCCTTTTACTAGTTTTGTATTAACCAGTCATACATATTGAGTCTGAGAAAGAACGATTTTCTTTTTTTGTTTTTGCTATTACCTTTTATGGGGCGTGCTCAGCTTGATATAAGGAATGATTCTACAAGGTATAAGGAGCTGGTATCGGTAAGTACCGGAGTGGGCGCTAGTTTTATGCAATTTGATTTGATAGCCAGTTTTAAAAACGGGTATTGGATTTCTCCGTATTTATTATACCCTTATAATTTGTCGGCACCGGATTTTGTTTATCAATCAATTGTATATAATGGTTCTATTGATTGGCGGATATATAAGAACTCATACATTGGTATTGGTGCTACTTATCAATATCTTATTGACCTACCTTGTGTTCAAATTGATCCATCACAACAAACTGAAAAGATTACCCGAACAAATTTTGGTGTTAGTTATTTTTATAATATTCCTTTATCGGATGCATTAGATGCTTCACATGCCCTGGAAATGTACGGAGGTGGGAGGATTGGTATATCTTATTGGAAAGATGTGTTGCCCCAAGGAATGCCTTCTGATGATACCTATCTGGCGACCAATCGACCAAATGGGGTTTTGGTAAGAGGCAGTATTCAGGTGGTTTTATGTATGCGATGTTACCCGTTTTACAAAAGAAGCAGGGCGAAAGCTTTGTTAGGTGGGTTAGGTATTCATGCTGATATTGCTTTTGGTACACCGTATTTTGCTGAAGGTGGTATTACGTTTGCTATAAATACCGTACAAAAGCGCTAATTAAATTTCACCTAAGCCATCTCTATAGTAAAAGAATACAAGATGAGATCAAATTAGATAGAGTAACGACACGTGAGGTGAAGAGAGGCGATAATAGGAATGGACACATAGATGCAAAGCACTGTGCCAAAACCACGTGACAATTAAATATCGAATATCCAACAAGGAATGAAGAATGATGAATGGAATACAGAAGAAAAAAAGAGGGGATGGTGCAACCTCACGAAAACCATCCCCCTATGTCTCGGCCCGGTAGTAAGCCCGACGCGAGACCCTTACAAGGAGCTAGCGCTCCAAAATATTTAGTTCAACTTAAAGCTAACAGGCAATGTGTACTGTACACGCACGGCATGGCCGTTTTGTGAGCCTGGCTCCCAGCGTGGCATTTTTTGCAAGCCTTTAATAGTATTTTCACTCAGCTTATCGGCGCCTGCAATGCCGCGTAATATTTTAATATCGCTAACTGTGCCGTCGGTCTCTACCACAAATGTGGCAAACACGGTGCCTTGTATACCAATTTCGCGGTACTCAGCCGGAAACTCAACATGTTCGCTGATGAACTCGCCCATATCGCCGGGAAACTTTGGCATTACTTGCGCTACGTGGAATATTTCAGTGCTTGTTGTACCCGATGGCCCCGGATCGGCTTGCTGTATAATAACCGGGTCGTGGGTTGGTGTACCGGTAATGTTGGTACCACCAATGATCATGTGTTCCAAGTCGTGGTTTGTTTTTTCACTATCTTTTTGGTCGGGTGTTTGCACCACAATTGGTACCAGGTGTTGCGCTTGTGGTGGCGGCTTTACATTAGTTGTTTTGGGTGGAACAACTTTAGCTTTAACCGGCGGAGTGTAATAAAAAGCTTTAACTATGCGATTAAATTCTTTAGTAGCAGGTGTAATATCGTGCTTCCAGTATTTGCTTATTAATAATGGCACACCACCGCCAACTACCAATAACGATAAGCTGAAAAGTAAACCCATTAAAAGTGCATTGTTGTAACGTTGCCTTACATAGTAGGCCCCGTAGGCTTTATTACGCCCTTCGAATACAACTTCGTTGCGACCCAGGCTGGTAACATCGTCCCAGCTTCCGTTTGTTGTGTGTCCCATGGTTGGTTGATTTTAAAGTTGGGTCACTTTGCTGCATGCGATGTTGTTTTGATTTAATAACGTGCTGTGGTTTCGAATATTGTACGTGCGTATAAAAAATAAGTTTCAGTTAGTATAACCACGGAGGTGCAAAGGGGCAAAAATGTTGGCGCTAACCACCGAATTTAAATTGGAGTTTTAACAGGGGGAATTTTTTTTAAAGCCAAATTTTACCGTTTTACAGATTAAAAAGGCCATATTAACCGAATTTAATCTCCCCACAGGCCCGATTGATTTTAATTTTATACTAAACTACTAAGCTTGTATAAAGCAAAATAACAGAGAGACGTAATTAAAACTAATTTTATAAAAAACTAAAATTATGAAAACGATTATACTTTTTATTATCTCATTTTCCTTACTAGTGCAAAATGCGATAGCCCAACAACAACCAACAGATACTACATTTGGGAAAAGTGCTAATTACCTTGGCGATGGTGCTATACCTGATAATAGCAGGACAAAGCTTCTGCCTTCCTTAATACTTCCTGTGGCTTTAATAGGGTATGGATTAACCACCTTGCAAAATCACGGCCTTTATAGCAGTTACCAGGCAAAGACCGATATTCAGCGCGCATTTGGTAACCAGGGAGCACCGATTGATAACTATTTAGTTTTTTCGCCTTATGTAGAATTTGGTGCACTGGTTTTGTTTAAGGTTAACTGTAAAAACGATATGGTTAACACACTGCTGATAATTGGTAAATCGGAGATATTGATGTTGGCAATTGTTGAACCTTTAAAATACATTACAAAAGAAGAACGCCCCGATCACTCCGATGATCTGTCTTTCCCTTCAGGCCACACAGCTGAAGCATTTGAAGCTGCTACCATTGTTTACCGCGAATTCAGGTATAAAAGCCCCTGGTATGGCATAGGTGCTTATGCATTAGCTACCACTGTAGGTATGTACCGTATGATAAATAATAAGCATTGGGAAAGCGATGTAATTGTGGGTGCCGGTATTGGTATTTTATCTGCCAATTTGGTTTATGCTACCCACCTTTACCGTTGGGGCCGTAAAGATTATTGCTTTATGCCTATGTATAATGGTACCAGTCAGGGTTTGATGTTTACCTGCACTTTGTAGTTTTTAATATTGAGTTTGTAGAAGTATTCCTCCTTTATTTTGTTGGGCGTTTCCCTCGTGCCTCTGGTCGGGTCCCGCAATGCTGCGGGATCCTCGCTTCACTGCGGGCTTTCCGCTACTATCCCTAACGCAAACTACTATTGCACAAAATAACGGCACGTGAGGTGAAGAGAGAAAATGATAGGACTTGACACATAGATGTAAAGTACTGTGCCTCGTTAAATTAGAACTAGCCCCCAATCACTGAATGATAATCTTCTCCAACCTATTCTTATCGGTTATGGTGTAGATGTTGTTGTTATAGGTATCAGCAAACTTATAAGCGACCGGGCCAATAACAACATCGTTAGGGTTTTGTAAGTTGACAATGGCAACATGCTGCTTGCCGATATCAAACAATAACAAAAAGCCTTTTACAGGTAGCAATGATGAAATGTATTTAATATCCTTAAAATGTTTTGTGAAAAGTAATTGATGTGTTTTCGCATCAAAGCACCACAGGTAATTATTAAATGCTATAAATAACCTAACGCCATCGCTGTTTTCGGCCATATAAACGCCATCGTCGTAAGCACTGTATACGGGCGGCTTCCCGATCGCTGAATCAGGAAAATAGCTGGTGATGTCGTATCGCCATGATGTAGCCAGTGAATCGTAGGTATCGGTTAAGAAATAATGTGTTTCTGTTTTGCCTTTTTTATTTACAATCTGAAGTATCTGCAATGGTCCGGTCGGTAGCGGTAGTTCCGCATCGGAGTAATCATTTGGGAATTGTGTTTCTTTTAAAACTTTACCCGTGTGCAGATCCATAACAATGGTGAACAATTTCATATCGCCATTTTTGTAAGTAACCACCTTGGTAAAGCTTACCGAATCACCATCAACGGTAGTGTTGTCCTCGTAGTTTATGCGTTCGGCATTGCTATCGTTAAATGTAGCTGGGTATTGCGGGAAAAAAGGAGAACTGCCTGCAAAATATTTCGTTTGGAGTCTTTCGGTATGCCATGTGGTATCGGGTTCCCAGGTAAACCTAAAGTGTTTCCAATCGAACACCAGGTTTGCTGAGCCATGGTCGGGGTCATGAGTGTATGATTCAGTCTTAAGTAAATAATGTTGGGTGTTGTCAATTTTCCAAAGTAGTTTAAGCGTGGTGAGGTCAATACCAAAAGTGTATTGCGTAACGTGAATGATAAGTACATTTTTGCAGATCATTTTAATATCGCCATGCACGTTACCGGCAATTTTTGTAGCCACACCCGTTTTAATGCTTACCCGATAAATAGGGCAGTCGAGCGTGTCGTCGTCGCCAATGGCTTGTAAAAAAAGGGTGCTGTCTATCTTGGTGAGGTACGATATGGTATAGTCGTCGATATTGGTGAGGAACGAATCTTTCAACGTGTATTGGTTCAGCATAAAAAGGCTGTCGTGGTGCGTATGGTAAATATTTGTGCTGTCTTCGCAATACAATGCATGCTTACTAACAGTTAATGTTTTTACTTTTTCACCGGTTTTGCCATTTATGTAAATGTATTGGGGGCCTACCTCTTTCGATTTTACATAGAGCTGGTTTATCCTTACCACATCGCCAAAAAAGTTTAGCGGGTTTAAGTCAGGAAAGAGATTGGTTGTTATTGCTGTACTCCACACAGGGTGCTGCATTGCGCTTAATACTGCTGCAGATGTTTGTGCTTTGCAGTAAACTGCAATAACCAGAGTAAGTATGAAGCAGAGTTTTTTCAATATTTTACTGTTGCATAAAAATAGCAAATAAGTTGCTATTTGTTCCCCTGCCGACCTCACCCTTTATCCCTCTCCTTGCTCAAGGAGAGGGTCGGAATATTCTTAAATTATTGTGGCATAAAAATAACTTTTCCGCTAATACCATTTGCACCATCATTACCAGGCAGGCCATCATTGCCTCTGTTGCCTGACATGCCCGATGGATTGCCGCTGCCGCCACTGCCGCCAGCACCACCGCTGCCGGCCATGCCTCCCATGCCACCAGTGCCGGGTATGCTTACTGCAGTAAGTAAATTTAAGTAGGGTTGTGCTGCAGCGTTATAAATTACGGTAATGTTTCCTCCGTTGCTACCATTGTCGCCATCAGTACCGTTACCGCCATCGTCGCCATTACTGCCATCGCTACCGGGCCCTTGAGATGTAATAGTAGTTGTACTTGTTGTACCATCGGCGTTAGTGGTAGTTTCATCAGTAGTGCTTATTATACCATCTGAACCATTACTGCCATTGGCGCCTGTATATCCTTGTGTGCCATCGGCACCGTTAGCGCCCTTGGTGCTGATATGTATAGAGCCGCCCACAGTATTAAATACATAGTCGTACGCCTTTTTGCCAATGCTATCACTAACATGTATATGCATAAGCTTGGCATGTATAAGGCTATCGTCATACACATTAGCCGTAACCTTTAGGTTGTGGCCGGTATTTGCCGATGCAATGTTGCATTGGTAATTTGCCACATAATCGAGCACTATTTGCAACGTATCTTTTATGGCAGGATCTTTAGCTAAAATAGCTATCAGCCTCACTTTGTCGTTTATAATTTTAACAGGGTCGTTATCTATCTTCAGGTCACCCTTCGATTTTGATATGTGGCTGCCACTATCAGCGGCAAGTACAAAATCTTGCAGATTTTTAGATGCAGGAGCCCATTTGTCAACTGTCATTTTGTTATTGTAAGTGGTATGTATGCCAAACCCCACATGGTTGCCGGGAGCTTTAGTAAAGGTGCCTTTGGTTAATATTTTTATTCCGGTTTCGTAGTTGTAAGGTATTTTGCCGGTGAGTAAAAGAGCGCCTTTGCCGCCAAGTAACCATTTGCGGGCATAAACATGCACCGTTACCGAATCGCCTTTTTTGTAAAGAGTTGTTGAGCCACCCATTTTAATTTTACCATTGGTATAGCTGCCACTGTCAACCTCAATGCGGTATTTGGTCCAGTTGTAGTTGCCATTTAATAAGCCACGGGTTTGTTGTAACACGCCCTTGTCAGAATAGCTGACAATGCCAATAGGCACTTTATTGCCAGATATGCGCAATACGTTAGTATCGTATTTTAGTTTAATAGTTTGTTGGCTGCCAGGTGTGGTTTGCGTAAAACCGATAGCTGCAATAAATAAAGCAGCTAGTGTGGTTGGGGTTTTCATAGGGGTTTGGGGTAAAAAGGTTTTAAAAATAATAAATAATTACCTGAGCGTTCTTTAACAAAAGTTTGATGAAGATTTGGTGAGCAGGTTTAATTGCAAAAATTTCAACAAGGTGGTTTTTAACACTTTTTAAGAAATGCTGTGTTTTACCGCAGAGACGCAAAGGAGCAAAATTCCCGTCATTGCGAGGAACGAAGCAATCTTATCAAATTATGGTAGCCTTTATTCAAGGAAAATTTAAGATGATTTATTTGGGCAAGCCCCGGTCATGTCTTCCCCACCAAAGCTTATAGCCAGCAATATTTTCGTAATAAGAAAGATTGAATCTATATGTTCCCGAGTTAATAAATTCTTCTCCCGTTCCACAGAACCCCATTGGCTTTCTGTATCGTATTTTGTTTTTAACTACTCCGGCGACAAGGACTGCAATAAATAGTAGAAATATGCTGAAGATACTTCTCATTTGCTCGCTCCTCTTTTCAATATTTCAGCTCTTAACTCATCAGCCGGAAAGGCAGCGCAGTAGTTACCAATACGCTTTCGCTTACCATTGTATTTATAAAAAAGCACTATCGGGTTTTTGTAATAGTTTGATGTTAAACGCAGCGATCGTAAAAGAGATTGTGCCCTACTGTTTTCTTCTACATACAAATCGGTTAGTTGGTTTATTTCATAAACCTCGTTAGTTTCTTTCTGGCCAATTATTTTGTTAATGGTCATGGTTGTTTTATCGAGCGTAATGGTTTCATTGCCCTTAAATATCCACATTATCCATTTGCTTGTTTCAACAAACCTGAATGCAATTTGTATAAACGCTAAAGGAAACAGAATAAGTAGAAAATTGTTTTTCAAATACAATGGTGCTTTTATAATGAGCAAATAGGCTAAAAGCCCCAACGCTACTAAGGAGAAGGCCAGTTGAAATACGAAGGTGAATTTTAAACCGCTAGCGGGTTTTAACTCGAGTGTGTAAATGTCTGTTGTTTGATTCATAATGGTGGTGTTTGTTTTGTAAAAATAGCAAATAATTATCTGTTAATCTGTGGCTGTTTTTTTGACGCGAATTTCACGAATTTTTACGCCAATTTCGTCCACCATTTACCATTCACAATTCACCATTTTTTTGCTAAGCAGTAGCTACGAGGAAGCATATGCTTAATTGTAGCTTATTTTTTGTGCCTAAAAACCGGTATGTAAAACCGCCGCCGGAACACCTGCTATTGTTTAATTACCAGTTATTTAAGAGCGATGTTGTTCTGTGATTATTTAATTAGAAATTTTAATAAGAAAAATGAAATTTTGGGCACTTTTCTCTCTTTCTTTTTTAAGGGGATATAGAAAGGGGGGTATAAGGGGGGAAAGAAAAATGGGAGTTTTTTTCTTTCTCTCTTTTCGTAAAACGGTGCGGAATTGATGGCTTGAATTATCCCGATAAATTAGTTCGGTTTTCAGGCACAATTCTCTGCAACTATGTGTCCGTTTCTGTTATCGTCACTTTTCACCTCACGTGCCGTCACTTTGTGCGCTGGTATTTCGCGTTAGGGATGGCAGCGGTTACCCCGCAGCGCAGCGAGGAGTAAAAGCGTACAGCCCGACCCGACGTTAGGAGGGGAACGCCCAAGAGTTTAAAACAAATCTAAATTTTTGAGTTGTTGAAAACTAACAGCACAAAATGTTTATTAGTATTTAACATTGTGTTTACCTTTGCAACGTCAAACAAACGCTGAATTTTGAATTCTAAATCTTAAATTTTGAATTGAAAACGGCGAACCACAGTACTCATTTAGAATTTAAAATTCAACATATAAAATTGCAGTTATGGGAGCCATACCATTCAAACACTACTCGCTCGATGCACCCGATGCAGCCTGGGATGCAGATGCCGAAATTGCCAAGGCCGGTACCGACGACCTGCGCGTTATGTGCGCCTGGGACGATGTTACCCGCCCTGAGCAGAAGAACGGCTACAAGCTGCCTCACCACCGTGCCGATACATACCACACCAACCTCAAGGGCCTTATGGCCGCAGGCAATGCGCTGATGGGTGCACGTGGCGGCGTTGAAATACCGAAGTATGATTTAGATGCTGTGAAAGCGCATTTGCAAAAGCACTACCACGAGTTTGGCCGCACTGCTCCCTGGGAGAGCAAAGCCGAATGGCGCTGGTACCAAACCAAAAGCGCAGGCAACAACTCACTGAAAGATGTTGATACCACTGGCCGCACTGTTTGTGGATATTTTGCATCGTTCAACACCACGGACAGCGATGGCGATATGTTTGCACCCGGTTGCTTTGCCAAAAGCCTGAACGAAAACAGTAGTCGCATTATGCACCTGTTGCAACACAACACCCTGCAACCTATTGGCCGCCCCAGCTTGCTGAAAGAAGATAACACGGGTTTGTACTTCGAAACACCTATTGCTAAAACACAACTGGGCGATAATGTGTTACAACTTTACCGCGATGGTGTGTACAAGGAGCATAGCGTGGGCTTTGAGATGATAAACTCTTCAATCGAAGCCCTTCGACAAGCTCAGGGTGACCGTCATGTTGAGCCTGTCGAAACATCTGTAAATGTTATTAAGGAGGCTAAGTTGTGGGAGGGCTCAACCGTTACCTGGGGAGCGAACCATAATACTCCGCTGGTTGGCATAAAATCAAATTACTCACTGCCCAATACTCACTACTCACATCTAACATCACAGAATATTCTCGATGAGGCGCTGGAGCGCAGTTCGCTTATTTACAAGCAGCTGCACCGCGGCAACCTACACGATGATACCTATACACTTTTAGAGATTGAGCTTAAGCAGTTACAGGCTCTTTTGGCAGCAAGGCCGTGCGATCACACTTTGCCCGCTTCAAACGATGCTGAGCTTAATGTGCTCAATAAGATCAATTCTTTGCTTAAACAATAAAGGCATTATGATGACTTGGATATGGCACAATCCTTTGCATCTATGTGTCAAGTCCTATCATCTTCTCTCATCACCTCACGTGCCATTACTAAGGCGCGCTGGTGTTTCGCGTTAGGGATTGCAGTGGAAAGCCCGGAGTGTAGCGAGGACTTGTAACGTAAAGCCCGACCCGAGGAACGAGGGGAACGCCCAAGTAATAATGAATAGATTCTTCGCTTCACTCAGAATGACAAAAACTGAGATTGCTTCGTGCCTCGCAATGACGAATACAGAAATAACAATTAAACACTGAACAATGGAAAACAAACAAGTGGACGCTATCGTGAAAGAAATAAGCGATAACATAAACACCATAAAAACAAAAGGCGAAGCGCAAGATGCGCAGCTAAAATCGCTCGATGCTAAAATAGCAGCCAACCAATGGCAGCTGGGCGATAAATACGAGGCCCTGCGTAAGGACTTCGACCAGATGACTGCTATGCTTAAAAAAGGCAGAATATTTGGTGCTGCCGACCGGGGCATGACCGTAAAAGACTTACTGCATGCACAACGCGAAGGACTGGCGAGTCTGAGGAATAAAGCCGGCATACCGGTAAGCTTGTCGTTAAAGGCAAATCATTTATTTACCAAAACGGCAGGTAATGTTACCGAAGGTAGCAACCTAATAGGCACTGATGCTATACCACCTACCAGGCTCGAAGGTATTTATTCGCAACCCTTAAGGCCGGTGCATATACGCCAGTTTATGAATACTACGGCTACCGATAGTAACCAGATACTGTTTAACCAGTTGACCGGTGAAAACGACGGAAGTGGAAGCACAGCAGAAGGAGCCAGTGCGGCACAGAGCGACTTTACCATTACCGCGCAAGAAGTGGTAGTACGTAAGCTGAACACTTACCTTACCATTAGTAAAGAAATGATGGAAGATGCCGACTTTGTAGATAACTACATTAACACCCACGTAGCCGGCCGCTTGCTGATGCAGGAAGATACCCAGATAATATCGGGTAACAACAGTGCGCCAAATTTGCAGGGTATTGCACCTATTGCATCGGCGTATGCTAACCCAATTATTCCGGGTGCTACACCAAGCAGCATTAACTATTACGATGTGCTGCACCAGGCTGTTACCCAGGCTCGCGTGTTGTACTACACACCAAACTATATTATCATTCACCCGAACGATTATAACGCATTGGTGTTAAGCCGCGATAGTTATGGCCGTTACCAGTTTCCGCAAATGATAAGCGGAGCACCGGGCACCTTCTTTATTAACGGTGCGCAGGTTATTGCTAACACGGCTATGACACAGGGTTACTTCCTTGTCGGCGATTTTCAACTGGGTGCTACCCTTGCTTACCGCGACGAGATAAACGTAACCTTCAGTAATCAGCACGTAGACAACTTTGTAAAGGGGTTTATTACTGTGCTTGTTGAAGAACGCCTTGCCAATGTGGTTTACCGACCAACCGCATTTGTGTATGGCAACTTTAACCAGGCGGAAGCTTCTGGCTCGTAAAGCAAAGCCCCATCCCAACCTTCCCCATTAGGGAAGGAAACAGAGCTTGCTAAAGTCCTCCCCAATGGGGAGGATTTAGGAGGGGCTTCTATTTAGTTCTTTCATGGTTGGTTTGGCCGGGCTTTGTTCTTAGGGACGGGTCCGGCTTTTTTTACAATTAAGAATTAAAAATTAAGAATTACGAATGAAAACGAGGGCGGTTTTTGTCCCCCGCTGGAGGGGGAAGTGGGAGGATTGAACAAGCAAGCCGGTATTTTGCAGAAACAAGGATTTTTCGTAAATTTGTATAGGTTACTCATTAATTATATAGCCATGACTACACTGCAAATAAAGAATAAGCTTATCAGTACCATAAAATCGGTTAAAGACCCTGATGTATTGGAAGATTTGTACAGGTTATTGAATATTGAGACAGAGGATATTGAGAAGCTGAAAATCCCTGCGCGTGTAAAGAAAGCAATTGCTCAAGGACAAAAAGATATTAAAGAAGGCAGACATTATACAAATAAGCAGGCAGACGATCAGATTGACCGATGGCTAAAGAAATAGTATGGTCGGCACTGGCAATACACGACCGTAAGAATATTTTATCGTACTGGATAAACAGGAACCACTCTAAGTTATATAGTATTAAACTGGATATGCTTATTAGAGAAGCTGTAAAACTAATTGCAGAATACCCGTTTATTGGTAAGCCAACAGATGCCAGAGGGATTAGAGCTAAGAAGGTGCGCGATTATTTTATTCTTTATACAGTAAAAGAGAATCAGATACAGATATTAACTATATGGGATACCCGCCAAGACCCACAAGACCTAAAAGAAAGATTGAAGTAATTTGAGGTATGAGGAAACCACTGTATATCATCTTAATATCTGTTTGCCTGTTGATACTTATTGCGTGCCAGCAAAAAAATGGGTTCACTAATAAAAATGAAGCTAAAAATGATATGGTTAATGGACTCAAAGAAGGTAAGTGGATTGAATATTGGGATTATAATCATTATGTAACTGATACTAATAAGGGATATGAAATATACATACTCACGATTTATAAAAAGGGTAAGCCATATGGTATAGTTCGAGAATATTATAAATGCGGAAAAATAGAACGAGAGATCCCTTATGTAAATGGAGTCGAGAAGTGGTATAGTGAAAACGGGTATGAGTGGGGTGAATACCCAACAATAAACGGTAAAAGGGATGGAATCGCTAAAGAGTATTTTAAGGGTATGTTAACAAAGGAAGCCCCTTTTAATAATGGTAAGTTAAATGGAGTGGTAAAGGAATATATCGAAAGTGATAAAGTAATTAAAGAAACTCCTTATTCTAATGATGATAAAAATGGAATTGAAAAATGGTATTACGAAAATGGTAAAGTTTTTAAAGTAGTTCCATATAAGAATGGGGTAAAGGATGGAATTGAAATTGTTTACGGTGAGAAAGGAGAAATTGAATCTAAGCATTCGTTTAAAAGGGGTTGCGAATACGGAACGGGAATAGATTATTATTACAATGGAAAGATTATGTATGAAGTGCCTTATATTATAGATAGTACAGTTGGAAGCTTTAGAAGTGAAATAAATGGCATTAAGAAAACCTATTATGAAAGTGGTGAGTTGAACTTTGAGATGCCTTTTACCAAGGGTAACTTAAATGGAGAAGTAAAAGAATATTATAAAAATGGGAAATTAAAGTCTGAAACTAATTATAAGAATGGGGTGTTTGGTATACAAGGAAAAACAAAACACTATGACGAAATCGGTAACGAAATAAAATGACCAAACCACTGTATATAACCTTACTTATTGCATTGCTTATAACCAGCTGCAAGCAAACGGCCAAAGAGTATTACAGTAACGGCATGCTAAAAAGTGAAGTTCTGCTATCGAATGGCGTAAAAGATGGAATAATGAAGGTATATACTGCTGATGGTAAGTTAAGAGCTGAGATACCTTATGTAGATGGAAAAGAAGAAGGTATTGGCAAATGGTATTGGGATGATGGCAAGATACAGATACTAATGCCTAAGAAAAACAATAAAGCAAACGGAATAGTGAAGTGGTATTTCGAGAATGGAAACCTGAGCCAGGAGATACCCGACAGCGATGGTGTGAAGAACGGATTGGAGAAGCGCTATTACGAGAGCGGTAAACTATTGGCAGAAACCATGTACAGCAACGGCGTTGAAAATGGTCCGGAGCGGGAGTATTTCGAGAATGGTAAATTGAAATTTGAGGTTACCAATAAGATGGGTAAGCGAGCCGGGCTATGCAAAACCTATTACGAAACCGGGTTTATAACAGAGACACCTTACATTGATAATGAAATAAGCGGTACCGAGAAGATATATGATGCCAGTGGCAAGTTATTTCAGGAGACTGTATTTAAGGATGGTGATAAGGTTAGCGAAAAGTATTATAAAGATGGAAAGCTGGATAGCGAAACCGATTACAGTAATGGTACAGAGACCGATCATAAAGAGTTTGATAAAAACGGCAATGAAAAGTAAAATGAAACAGCCCTCTCCAAACCTCTCCCTCGAGGGAGAGGTTTTTGGAAAGAAAACTCCTTTAGTCCTCCCCTCTAGGGGAGGATTTAGGCGGGGCGAATTGGTAACGAAATAAAATAATTATGAAGCTAAAGATAATAATACCTTGTTTTTTACTTCTTATGCCTGTTTTGGTGGTTGGACAAAAGGCCCACCATACCAAATATTTATATGCTGACAGTGGCTTTACCAATAAAGCAGAGGCCAAGAACGTTACTATAAATGGTTTGAAGGATGGGAAATGGATGGAGTATTATAATCTTGAAACTAAAACATCAAATTCTAATCCTTATGAAACAACCATAAACGTACCAACTGCAGATACTAATGCCATGTATTATGATTTGGGTGTTTACAAAGCCGGCAAGCTAAATGGGGTAGTAAGATACTACGAGAATAAAAGCAATAAGTATATGTTTTGGCATTATTTTATCAATGGTAAAAAAATAGAAAGCCGGTAAATAAAGTAAAGCCTAAATGATAACCCTCGTTGACTACAATAACTTTTACGCTTCATACATGCGATATAAAATAATAAAATAACTATGAAACTAAAAAAACTGATTACTTGCTCTTTATTACTTGCTCCTGCCTTTATGATGGCGCAGAAGCATATCCAACAACCACAATACCCCGATAGTGGCTTTATCAATAAAGCAGAGGCGAAGAACATAACCATAGATGGAAAAAAAGAAGGGATGTGGATCGATTATTTGGATTCATTGCGCAGACTTACTACAGATACCAATGCGCCGTATTATGCACTTAATGTATATAAGGCGGGTAAGTTTACTAAGCTTGAGCGCGGGTATTATAAAAGTGGAAAGTTGATGTTTCGCATACACTATGACAATGGCAGGGAAAATGGACGGGAAGAAAATTTTTATGAAGATGGGAAAGTAAGATCGGATGCTATGGTGATAAATGACACTTTGCATGGAACGGTTAAATTCTACTATCCTAATGGAAAAATGAAATCGCTTACTAATTATTTTCACGGAATAAAAGTGGGAGAGGTTAAAGTTTATTATGAAAACGGCAATATACACCAGGAAGCTGAATATTCTGATGGTGTGCCGAATGGCACTGTTACCACATACTACGAAGATGGTAAGCTGAAAGATGTAGATACCTATGACAACGGTAATTTAAACGGGCTAAGCAAAATGTATTACGAAGATGGTAAGTTGGAACGTACAGTAAGTTATAACGAGGGTACACCGGGAGAAATTAAGAACTACGATGAAAACGGCAATGAAATAAAGTAGCATGAATTGGCACATGAAACATTGAAGTGTGTGCCATTATGTGCCAAAATTTAAACGAGCTAAAATAACTATGAAACTAAAAGCAATAGTACTACCAGTATTTTTAATGGGTATCTCTGTATCGGTGAAGGCCCAAAAGCATGCCCATACAGAAGCATACGATAGTGGCTTTACCAATAAAGCCGAAGCCAAAAACAAAATGGTGAATGGTAAAAAAGAAGGTAAGTGGGTGGAGGAATTTAAAAACACTGGAGATACTACAAAGCCAATTTATAGGTTAGCGGTTTATAAAAGTGGTAAGCTAAACGGCATTGCCAGGTATTACTATGCTAATGGAACCGAATACGAAGAAGAAGCATACACCAATGGTACCAGGAATGGGGTTACTAAAGAATTTGATAGCCGTAAACACCTTGTAAAAGAAACTCCGTATATTAACGATACTATAAACGGAGTAGTTAAAGATTTTAATGCGGATGGAACACTTAAAAAAGAGACGTTGTATTATAAGGGGAAGGAAGGAATTTCGAAAAGCCACTAGGCCAATTAAGAATTAAAAATTAGTAATTAAGAATTGAGGAACAATGTTGAACCCAATAGTTTTAAGAGTCCCTTTAGGGGATGGGATGAAAATGAAATACTTGATGAGAAGCTACACACATTTTTTCGACCTGTGTGCAATTGTGTGTAATGATAATTTATTAATGGAGTGAATGCTTTACACAAATACCCTGTTTCGTGTAAAAATATGTAAAGTAAAAAGAAGTCATAAGTGGAAAGTTGTAAGTCGTTAGAGAAACAGTAAATTGTAGTTTGCGTTAGGGATAGAAGCGGTTACCCCGCAGCGCAGCGAGGAGTAAAAGCGGATAGCCCGACCGAGGAACGAGGGAACGCCCAAATGAAATTAGAAATGAAAAGCTAAAAGTGAAAATTAAATAGGAAGGTCTTCGACAAGCTCAGACTGACAATATATATGAAACGCCCCTTAATATATACCATACTACTAACTACGCTGCTAATAAGCTGCCGTAACGATACGGGCTTTACAAACCCAAAGGAAGCTGAGAACATAGATATAATGGGGGTAAAGACAGGCAAATGGCTGGATAGGTTAGATAGTAATTTCGAAATTACTAAAGATACCAACGCGCCTTTTTACAACCTGGTGTTTTACCGTGCGGGTAAAGCCAACGGAATGATACGCACCTATTACCGCGATGGTAAACTGCGGTGCGAATATGCGGCATGGGGTTACAGGCCAGATGATACGGTAAAGGTGTATTACGAAAGCGGAAAGATAAAATCGTTGATACCTTATGTGCACGATACCATTACAGGTACCACGCGAGATTTTTATAAGAACGGAAAACTGGAGCTGGAAATACCCCGTAAAAACGGGTTGTACGACGGGGTTACCAGGAAGTATTACCCCAATGGGCAGCTGGAGAAAGAGACTCCCTGCACCGATGATAATATTGACGGGCCCGAAAAGGCATATTACGAAAACGGCAAGCTGCAATATGTGGCTCCGTATGTTGATGGTAAGCTAAATGGCAATTACACCGAGTATTACGAAAACGGAAAGGTAAAAGCCATTTCGCCTTATGTAAATGGTAAGCTTAACGGAATTAAAAAAGAATATGCCGACGACGGTGCCTTAAGCTACGAGGGCAACTACGAATTTGGTAACCGTACCGGCTTGGTTAAGTGGTATTACGCCCATGGCAAACTGAGTGAAGATGCTATGTATAAGAATGATAGTGTGCAGGGTATAGTACATTGGTATGATACAAATGGCAAAGTTCAATATACGGCGACCTATAAAAACGATGAAATTATAGACGGGAAATTTAAAAGCGATCCGGATGATGATGGAGATTATTCGATAGGTACTTATAAAAATGGTGCGTTGAATGGAACCATGTACTGGTATTATGCCGATGGTAAAGTAGAAACAGAAGTGACCTATGTAGATGGTTTGGCACAAGGCATTAAAAAAGGCTTTTATGAGAATGGCAAACCGAAGTTTACCCAGGCTATGAAAGATGATGATGTCAATGGCATTGCTATATTTTATAAGCCCGATGGAAGTGTAGATTATAAGTGTGTATATGACCTGGGCATTCCGGTAAGCGGAATTGAGCGCAGCAATTTCGAAAAAGGCGGAGAAGGAGCTTATACCGAAGCAACGTATGATAACAGTAAGCTTAATGGCAGTTTTAAATGGTTTTACCCTGATGGTAAGCTGGAGTGCCAGTGTATATATGTAAACGATAGCGTGCTAAGCGGTACTGCACGTAAAGACTATGATGAAGCAGATGGCGGTGGCTATACCGAAGCATGTTATGTAAATGGCAAACTTAATGGCGTTTACAAATGGTTTTACTCCGAAGGAAAATTGGCCGCCCAAATACCGTATACCAACAATGTAGAAGATGGACTGGCTACTTTTTATTATAAAAGCGGTATAAAAAAAGAAGAAATACAGTGGAGGGACGGACGCCGTATGGCAGATGCCACATATGATGAGCATGGCAAACTGATGAAGTAAATAGTGTAAATGGTGAGTTGTAAATGAAATATCACCTAATGTGGTTCGCGTTAGGGATTGTAGTGGAAAGCCCGGAGCATAGCGAGGATCCCGCAGCATTGCGGGACCCGACCCGTCCCGAGTACTCGGGAGAGGGGAACGCCCAAGTAATTAAATGGAATAGATGCTTCATTCTTCAGCATGACAAAAATGGAATAAGAAATGAAAACCTTTGCAGAAACAGAAAGACTGATATTACGGGAGTTGGTAATGGCCGACGACCAGGGTATGTTTGAGCTCGACTCAGACCCGGAGGTGCACAAATACCTGGGCAACGAACCGGTTAAAACCATAGAACAAAGCCGCGATGCCATTAACTTTATAAGGAAACAATATGAAGATAATGGCATTGGCCGCTGGGCGGTTATTGAAAAACAATCGGGTAAGTTTATAGGTTGGGCCGGCCTAAAACTTATTAAAGAACCTGTAAACGGACACATTAACATACACGATGTTGGCTATAGGTTTATAAAGCAAGCCTGGGGCAAAGGCTATGCAACCGAAGCCGCTAAGGCTTGTATAAATTATGGGTTTAACACCCTTGGCCTAACCGAAATTTATGGTTTTGCCAATTTAGATAATGAAGCATCGAAGGCGGTATTGCAAAAGTGCGGCTTGGTATACCGCAACAACTTTACCTTTGTGGGTATTGAGCACGCATGGTACGAGATTAAAAGCGTAGCTTTTAATCAATTAAAAATTAAGAATTAAAAATTGCGAAACAATAATGAGTTCAATATTTAATAATTGAGATGGGATTAATTATAACATTTGCGTTTTTGCGGTAAAATAAATTAAAATGAAAGCGATCTTATTTTTTTCACTTTTAGCGTTTCACTTTTCACTTTTAGCTCAATCAGGCGGTTTTACAAATAAAGCTGAAGCTGAGAACCATAAGATAGATACGGTTAAAGAAGGTAAGTGGATAGAGTATATAGATAGTACAGGCCATGTAACTACTGATGGGGCTGCGCCGGCTTATGTGCTTACCAATTATCATTTGGGTAAACCTGCAGGTGTTGTAAATGGCTTTTTCCGGAATGATGATGCTAAGCTTTTTGAACTGCCTTACATAAATGGTATGAAAAACGGTGTACAGAAAATATTTTACCATAGCGGGGCTCTCCATATTGAAGTTCCGTTTACCAATGATACTGTTAATGGTATTAAAAAAGAATATTTAGAAAGTGGAATACTTGCACAAGAAACGACTTATAAAATGGGTATTCAGCATGGCCTCTTTAAAAAGTATTACGATAATGGCACTGTAAACTGGATAATTCCTTTTGTAAACGGTAAGATAGATGGCGTACAACGTGAATTTTATAAAAGCGGACTCCGCCAGGGGTTATTTGCTTTTGTGGGCGGTGTTGAAACCGGTGTTGACTCTCAGTTTTACGAAAGCGGAAAACCCCAATTTATTACACCTTTTGTAAATGGTAAAAAAAACGGTGTCGAAAAAGATTATTACCCGAGTGGAATACTTAAAGGTGAATACCCTTACCTGGATAATAAGACCGATGGCCTTGTAATAGAGTACTACGAGAGCGGTAAACTAAAAAGCGAAAAGCCCTGCAAGCAAGATCAGATAAACGGTACTGAAAAAGATTATTACGAAAGCGGTTTGCTAAAGGCTGAGTTTCCATACAGCAACGGTGTATCTAATGGTATTGTTAAAGAATATTATGAAAGCGGTAAGCTGAAATACGAAACGCCTATAACCAATGGTAAAAAAAATGGTGTCGAAAAAGACTATTACGAAAGCGGTATACTTAAAGGCGAATTTCCGGTGACTGATGGTAAAACCAATGGACTTGTAAAGCAGTATTACGAAGACGGCAAACTACAATTTGAAGCACCATATACATTAGATAAACGAAACGGAACAGCCAAAGAATATTATGAGAATGGGAAAGTAAAATCTGAAATACCCTATACCAACGACATTATTAGCGGCCCTGTAAAGAGCTATGATGTTAATGGCGCCCCAATCAATTAAAAATTACGAATTAAAAATTAAGAATGCGGCGTTTGTCATTGCGAGGAACGAAGTTGTTTTTATAATCCCGACCAATTGTGGCGGGGCAATCTCAAAGCAAATACTCAGACTGCCACATCCGCCCCGAGCACTCGTGGCCGGACCCGCAGTGACGAGTTACTAACCACTAAAACCACTAAAATGAAACTGACAATTCTTGTCTGTTCGCTGCAAAAGCGACTGACTTTGTTTGCAAACCTATGCGAACACCTACAAACCCAAGCCGATAAATACCCTAACCAGGTTGAACTGCTTTGGCTGGGCGATAACAAAACCATGAGCGTTGGCGAAAAACGCAACAAGCTGTTAAGCCTGGCTAAAGGCGACTACGTTTGTTTTGTGGATGATGACGATTGGGTTCCCGATAACTATGTTGTTGAAATTATGAAGGGCATAGAGCAGAAGCCCGATTGCGTTTGCTTTAATGCTATCTATACAGCAGATGGCACTTCGGTGGCTGTCGAATACAGTTTACAAAATTTATTGAATGTGGATGAGCCCGGCAAACCACGCCTGCGTGTACCTAATCACTTAATACCTATTAAGCGAGAATATGCACTCAAAACCATGTTCCTCGAAAAAAGCTTTGGCGAAGATACCGACTATGGCTTGCGTGTTAGGCGTTTGCTAAAGACTGAATATCGCATTGAAAAGCCACTGTACCATTACCGGTTCTCGGCTGCTACCAGCGAAACACACCGTTACTCACCAAAGTATAAAAAACCTAAACCAAGCCCCATGATAAAGATGGATGTGGTGATGGTGAGTGATGCAGGACTACAACCCGCAGCCCCCCTTAATACCCCCATTGGGGGGGAACAAGAAGTGATCGTTCCAAGCCAAGGCTCCCTCCACAATGGAGAGGGTTGGGGTGGGGCTGTTATGACTCAGGCGGCAATCAATAGTATTGCATCACCCGAGGTGAATGTAATAGTGTTGGAAAAGAGTGAACAGATACGCTATGCCAATGCCGATACTTATTTGCAAAGGCATCCCTTCAATTATAACCAGTGCTTAAACAACGGTGCTACTATGGGTAATGCTGAGTTAATATGTTTTACCAATAACGATGTGGTGTTCCCTGATGAGTTTTTGCACAGCGTGCTGCAAATTATAAAAGATACCGGAGCCGATGTGCTATCGTTCGCTAACCAACATGGTTTCCTTCATCCTGAAATTATTAGCGGCTTTTGTTTTGTAATTACGCGCAAGGCCTATTATAAAATAGGTAAGCTAAAACAAGATTATCTTTTTTGGTGTGCCGATAATGTTACCAGCGAACAAATTAAGCAACATGGACTGAAAGAGGTTAAGAGTCCGTTGCGGGTTACGCACTTAACTTCGGTTACGCTTAAAAAGCTTCCGGCAGATTTGCGTGAGGCTTATACCCGCGATTGTGTGAAAGCCTTTAATCGCGATTATAATCAGAATGTGTTGAACTTAGGAAAGTAGTCGTTAGTCAATGATTGTCATTGCGAGGAACGAAGCAATCCCCTTGGGGCTCATCAGGATCTTTGAAAAATAAATAGAGAACCGAATAATCTCAACGCAAATAAAGTTGATTTGGTTTTGGCACAATCCTTTGCAACTATGTGTCAAGTTCTAACATCGAATCTCTTCACCTCACGTGCCGTTACCCTTGTGCAATGGTAGTTTGCGTTAGGGATAGTAGCGGTTACCCCGCAGCGCAGCGAGGAGTAAAAGCGAATAGCCCGACCCGTCCCGAGTACTCGGGAGAGGGGAACGCCCAAAGAATGATTAACTGATGTATTATTCTGAACTAATCAATAAATAATATCCAATGAAATTTTTGAGCCTGAAATGGGGCAAAGAATATGTAGTAGCCATGGGCGATACTATAGATTGCGTATCGCTGATAATGCAACTATCTAAAAAAGCCCCCCTGCTAATACCAGTGCAAGCACATTGCATGGCAACGGTACCAAGCCTGTTTCCAAAACATGCGGCAGTCGATTTTGTAACCATGCGCAACTTTGCACACCTGCCCGAACTGGAGCGTGAATATGAAACGCTGAACATACATAGCGACGAAACTAAAACCGTAGGCATTAAGGGCCATAATGATATGATTGGCTTGTATATGGCTGCCAACCTCGACTATAGCAAGCGCGATGAACATTGCCCTATACCAACGCAGGTAAAACACGTGGTGCAGTTAAAAGTTCCAACAAGGCCCTATGCTTTTGTACCCGAAGGTGGTAGCCCGGGTACCTATTTTGTAAACCGTAAGTATATCGATCCGTCATTAGATATTATTGTGCCTCCTAAAAACACGCCTATGTTGCAATGGGCATCTATCATTGAGCATGCTACTGAAATACATTGCCATATTACAAGTTGGTGGCGGCTGATAGATAAGATTCCTACACGTGGTAAGCTGTTTATGCATCATTATGCCCGGCAAAGCTCTATACCTATTAACGAGTTTGAGTTTAGGAAGGAATGGGAGCAGTTACTTTAATGTAAATTCTAAATGCAAAATTTGGGCGTTTCCCCAAGCTGCGCAAGGGGTCGGGCTATTCGCTGCAAGTCCTCGTTTCACTGCGGGCTTTCCGCTGCTATCTCTAACGCAAACAGCCCTAACGACTAATGACTGTCGACTAACTACTGCAAAGCTACGGCACGTGAGGTGAAGAGATTCGATGATAGGAATGGACACATAGATGCAGAGTACTGTGCCAAAGAAAGTGAATAGTGAAAAACTAAAAATGAAAATATAACTCACGACTGTTGACTAGCGACTAATCACTATCTTTGCGGCATGGTAAGGGTATTTAAAATAATAGTAATGGGCGTAGCCTCGATATTGATAGGCACAATGCTGCTGGGTATAGTGGCAATTGTGGTGTTCTGTTTCTATAATTTCTTTAGGGGACTGGGGCACAGAATGTAATAGGTGAGGGCCTAAAAAGCTAAAAGGGGAAAGGACCCCATACCTCCCCCCGTTTTAGAGCGCGGTTGCCATAAGTTTTCACCAGACAAACCACAACATCAAGACTATTTAAATAAAATTCGCTTTTCTAACCTCTGTGCTATTGGCGTAATGCCCTATCTAATCACTAGCAAATTAACAAATAGGTAACCTTATAAAATATGATTTAAGTCAGTATTTTTATAAATACCTGCTTTTCACCCCATTGATTTTTAGGAAATGCCTGTGTTTACAATAATATTAGAAGTTTCTAATATTATTTAAAAAAGTAAAGGAAGTCTGGTGTTTTAAAGCTCTAAATAACTAATTGTTATCGGCGTTTATTTGAAGGTCGTAAAGGCGGTTGTCGGTAAGGTCGTACTTAATGCTTAGGTAGTTAGACCCACCGCCTTGTACCATAACCATTTGTTTAAGCCAGTCCTTTACATATTTGTCTTCTTCCCAAAACATGTTTATGTAAAGTACCCTGTGCCCATCGGTAGTGGTATAACCAAAGTACTGGCGACGGTATTTCTTAAGGTGACGGTAAACATCGGGCAGCCTTTTAGTAGTATCGCGTTGTTGCAGCATTTGCTGGGCTATAGCGTGTTCGGCCTTATCAATATCGGGGAAGCCGGGAGTAAAGCGCTTGGTGTTGTGTACAATATCGGTACTGTACGCCATGGGAAATATAGCACAGTCGTAGCTATCGGTCTTATAATGCCATGCAGCAGTAGAGTCCTTTAGCTGAGCATTTGCAGCAACTGAAGCAATAAAAATAAGCGCTACGAGTACAGTTTTCTTCATTCCTGAGTTATAAAATGGTATCCGACGAAATGGAACTCTACAAAAATATAATTTGTTTGCAATTAAGCAACAGATAAAAATCAATAAAACGAAGATTGTTAGGTGTTTAAGCCCTATTGTTCAAAAACAACCTGCACCGTATGCCAAACCCGAACAGGTACATTATTTATAAGGGCAGGCTGCCAGTGTGAATAGGCTGCCAGTGTTTGTTTAGCAAGGTTATAAAATTGACTACCACAATTATTATATACCAGGCTATAGCTTCTGCCCATTTTATAATAAATTACTCCTTCAGATTCAAAGCTTATTAACTTATATGCAGATACTTTTCCATCGGGTTCGATTAATAGTTGTATGATCATATACGGTACTGCCAATGGCCCCGCCACATGTTTAAATTTATTATACAGTGCTGTATCGTAATGGGCCTGGAAAAACTCACCCTTTGAACTGACGTGAATATTATTGTCGGATAGGCGTGCCGGTGTGCAGTAGGCTTCGTTAACCGTATCGGTAATAATGTTGGCCATAAGGCAGCTATCGGCTTTGGCCGTTATTTGAATTTTGTACCAGTTGCCGTAATGTAATTTCAGTATCGAATCCATTGCAGCCATGTAACAACGGAAAGGGTTAAACCCTTCAAAGCCTAACCTCGATTCGGACATAAAATAGTACCTAAGGTTGTTTGCTTTGCATATGGCAGGCATATACTTTAAATGTAAGGGTGTGTTTATTGCACTTTCAATAAAGTAATACTTACCCGCATGGGCATCGTTAATGGCGCGCTGGCGTTCGGTAGCGCAAGGTTTATCTACCGAGTAATTGAAATTACAAACGGTATCGCAAGGCATTAGCAAGAAGGCGCTATCGGTTTGAGCTTGCGCCATGTAACTAATTAGTATAAATAATATAGATAGCTTAAAGCGCATAGTTGCAAATATAGGATGATAGCATTAAGTTTTAAAACTCTCAACCACTTATACCCCCAACCCCCTAAAGGGGGCAGAATGCACGAATGGTGTTAAATCCCCTTTAGGGGTTTGGGGTAAATAAACCTAATACGTAATATTAGGTTTTATGCGCCCGAAGCTATACGACAGAGTAGCAGTAAGATTACCGTATTCCATAACAGACTCGCTGCGGTTGGTGGATACCTGGTCGGGGTTATTAGGTGAAATGATAGTAGTAGTAGTATGGAAAACAAAAGCGCTATAAAGTACATCGGCATAAAGCATTAGGGCTAAATGCGTATTTAGCTTTTGTCCAATACCTATACCCGGGCTCATGGCAATACCTGTTGATGTTGAAGAGGTAGTACTTACTTTGTAAGCCTGGTAGCCGTTGCCATTGGGTATATTAATACTATAGTTAAGTGCGGGCAGGGCACATATCATTGGGCCAATCATTACCCTTACCTCAAAAGCAGTGCGGGTAGTGCGTTGTGGTAGTTTAATATTTAAACCGCCTAGTAAGTAATAAATGTTGTAATGTGCTGTGTTGCCTCCGCCAAAGGTTTTGGTTTTGTTAGTATCAAAGCCGAGTGGGGCATAAGCCGAAAGATTAAAACCCGGAGCGCTATAGCCAAGCACTGCCGCAATGCCCCAGTACGATTCTTTAATAGCAAATAATGCTGATGCACTTGCTGTTGGCCCGTTGGTTCCCCAAAAAGGCCGAACATCGGTGGTGGGATTTTTGCTCAGGTTCTCGCCATAACCTACACCGACAGATATGAGTGAATACATATAATGCGGCCGACTGCTATCGGCTTGGCTAAAGGCAAATGAACTTATTACTAGTGCTGCTGCAAGTAGAAGGTGTTTCAAGCGGCGGTGTTTAATAACAAATGTACAAATATGGTGAATACCCCAATCACCTGCACCCCCATCCCCCTGAAGGGGGTAAAATGCACGCACTGTGCTAAAGCCCCTTTAGGGGTTTGGAGTAATAGGGTGGTTTTTAGTAATATTGTATATAACAAACGAATAAAGGATGATCAGAAAAAGACTACTACTATTTAGTGTTGCCTGTTCGCTTATGGCATGTAACACAAACCAGCAAGGTAAATCGGTAAGCAATGCAAAGCCCGGCGATACAACCAAAGCGTCTGTGGTTGTTCCGGTAGACCCGAAGATTGCAAAGTTGCTGGCCCACTTTAAAGACAATGTTGTTTTTCCATTACGTATGGATTCAGCTTATATTGACAATGTTGTAAAGTATGATTCGCTGGGAGCCAATGAAGTTAAGATGCTTGCGGTGCAATGGTATAAAGATAAAACCATGGATGATGATCATGGATATCTTACTGGTTTTTATAAAATAGATTCGTTAAAGACAAATCACAAATATGCCAGGTATGTCGATTCGCTTCAGCCGGGCGATACTAAGCTATCGAATGCGTATGGCTTGCAAAAGTTAAAGCTGAAGGATAGCACACTATTATTGGTATGGGCATTTACATATTCGAGCTACGAAGCCGACCCGGTGTTTGGTGGTACCAATATTTACGGCACGGTTTTAAATAACAATAATATTGGTATTACATATTTGCTTGCCCAAAGCAGCAGTGCTGCCGATCCTCCAAGCGGTACCGAAGGAATGCTTACCGATAGCATAACTAGCGATGGTAAGTTCTTTTACAGGCAAAGAAGCATACAAGAAGATTATGATAGCATGAAGGGCCAGGTGTACCAAAGTTTTTTTGAATATGATATAAGCCATGGCAAGACCAGCGCGAAGGCGAACAAAGACGGCGGTAGCTGGGAAATAAAATTGAAGGAGTAGAGTTGGTGAAATGCCTCCCGAATTTCGGTTTGCAAGTATAGGCCATGTATAAATCAAAAAGTGTTAAAAAAACAGAAAAATTTGGGGCTGTTAGTAAATAAACCGATGCCTAACTATTGACAAACGGTTTTTGGTGGTGTACTTTGGCATTAAATATTTCTACAGAAGCTTCTGGAAATATAAAACGGAATACAAACCAATAAACCTACCCGGGGCAAAGGCAACGGGAAGCTAAAATTGAGGAATACCCGACGGGGTAAACCGGAAACAGAGAGGCATGAAGAACCCTGTTATTCATGTGGCAGGAAAATAAGTGCAATGCCTTAAAATAGAGAGCACTAAACAAATTAGTTAAAAAAGTAAGGGTTGCCCTGTAAGGCAGCCCTTTTTTATTTGTGCTAAAGAAGATTATTGTCTAAATCATTCCCATCGTTTGGCTTGTTGATAGTTATGTGAAATGGGTTAGCATTACTCGGACCTGGTGTAATAACTGAGGGGTTTATAGAAGATTATGATTTAATATGTTATGATAGTTAGTATGTTCATTTAAGGAGGCAACAGTGTAAAGGGGAGCATTATTTACTTGTTGTGAATCAGTACGCACTATTTGAAGGATTTCCTCTAGTATATCTCTGTCAGATCTCTCTGGTTCTTTTGTTGTCTCGGTTTCCTTTATCGCAGACAATTCTTTTTCAAATGGCGCCCATAATGCGTCAAATAAATCATTTAGGGTTTGGTCAGGAATAGGTTTTTCTTTATTGTCTGATAATTTGATGTTTATAGTATGAATGAGTTTTTTTATGTCAGCCTTTGAGAATATAGTATGTTGAAATTGCCCAAGTGGAGGTTTTACATCACTGGGCGTCATATCTAGAAGAAAAGTACATACGTGGGCGTCTTGTGTCTTCGATAGCGCTCCAGCTTCAAAAAGTATCCATTCGGAAGATGTGTTTTCTTTGTTTAAGCATAATATGCCAATTTTAGTGTTCTCTAATTCTACTCTTATTGTATCTATACCTCTCGACCCTTTTTTTATTTCTGTTGAAATAAAAGGCTCTACCGCTTGAATAACTTTTTCTAGAAATTTCTTCAATGCCTCAGCAGTTGCTTTGCTTTTTTCCCCTGACCAACTAAAAAATACTTTCATGATTATGAATTTGTTTCTTTAAATGTAGTAATAATTTTGAAAGCCCAATGTTAGTGTGTCATGTTACTCTTCTGTGTAATATTTTTTTTCGACCTGTTGAAAACTACATAACTATTTTGTTTATTAGTAGTAAACATTGTGTTTATCTTTGTGCCATAATTAGTACATAGTATTGGGTAATGAGTATAGAGATATAAAAAGCTCTTACTGAATCTCACTTCTCAATACTCACTACTCAATACCAAAACATGGCACTTACCGAATTAAAAATAGTAACACCTCCGGCGACTGAGTTGGCTCTTGCCACCGTCAAGAGTTATTTGCGCGTTGATTTTACCGACGACGATACCACTCTCGGTTTGTTGATTCAATCAGCGCGAGAAAGAGCAGAGCAATACTGCAACCGCTCATTTATAACCCAGACGCTGGAGGCATACTACGATAAAATAGAAAAGAACTTCACCCTGCCACGTGCGCCCATACAAAGTGTAAGCACCGTTAAACTTATTTACCTGAACGAGGTAAGTACGCTTACCCAAAATGCCGACTACTATGTTATGGGGAACCAGGATCAATGGTTGACTATTACAGCCACTACGTATAACCTGCCTCCCGGCTTTTCTCCCGGCGATGATTTAAGTAGGTATCACCTTGATGTAACCTATACTGCCGGTTATGGCAGTTCATGGACGAGTGTACCCATGGGCATACAAGAAGCTATTATGAAAATGGTTGGTGCCGCTTATGAAGTACGTGAAGATGTTGCACAACTCAGTAATAAAGGCATAAGCAATCTTATGGAGATACCCAATGATGCAAAAAGCCTTTTGAATGCATACAGAGTAGTTCCTTTATAATTAAAAATGAAAAATTACGAATTACGAATGAAAGCAACAAAAGATCGTCATTGCGAGGAACGAAGTTGTTTTTATAATCCCGACCAATTGTGGCGGGGCAATCTCAATGCAAACGCTAAGGCTGCCACGCCCGCAAAAGCCGGGTTCGCAGTGACGGGAATTTTTTCTTAATTCTTAATTGAAATAATATGATAGGAACACTTCGATATAAAATAAACGTACATCAATTATCTTCCACCACCGATGGCGCCGGAGCTTTAAATGACCAGTCGATTGGTACCACTAGCCCTCAAAAATCATTGTTTTCTTCAGTTCGTACAATTTCTACACAAATGCATATGTACAATCGAGGAGTAGATATTACATCCTCACTAACTCAAAATTCAGTCGCAATACCAAATCTCGTAATGTATGCACTAGGTGCTAATAACGCTGGAAGTATTGGTGCACCGACCTCTGGGCAAATTGGGATTTCATATGCCGGTGCAGGTAATATTAACCAAGTAACTTTATATAATGTAATCCAATCTTTTGCCATTAGAATTGGATTTAATGTGTGAAGTATGAGAATTAAAAAAAATACTTAAGTATTGCTAATTATTTCTAGTGAGTAGTTCATTATATATATGTTAGATATATGAGTATTTTTGAAAACTAATTTGAAAAAAACTGATGGAGGAATTAAACGGTAGAACCAAGTATTTTTCGCAACTAGATGGCCTTAGGTTTATCGCTATATTGGCTGTGATGCAATGTCATTGGATTCGGACTCCTCTTCCCGCTACAGGATTTTCTGGTGTTAACTTATTTTATGTTATTAGTGGATTTCTAATTACAAGAATATTATTAATGAGTAAGGAAGATAATAAAGGGCTTGGAATATCATTAAAGCGGTTTTATATACGTAGAACCTTGAGGATATTTCCTATTTATTATCTGTCTATTTTGGTATTGTTTATATTGAATATACCTGGGGCCAGACAGGATATTTATTGGTTAATAACTTATACTTTCAATATAAAACTAGTGTTGCTTAATGCTTATGTGCATGGCGAAAATTATGGCTTCTATGCTCATTTCTGGAGTTTATGTGTTGAAGAGCAGTTTTACTTCTTGTTCCCAATTTTGATATTACTTATTCCTAAAGCATATATGAAGCGGTTTTTGATTGGTGTTATTTGCATTGGGTTTTTTACGAGATTTTTCTTAATGTTTCAATCAAACCGATCATTTGAAACAGGTCTTTTACCTGATTGTTTAGATTCCTTTGGGTTAGGTGCTTTATTGGCCTTTTATATTTTAAACGAGCCTGAAGCATTAAAGAAAATCATGATGAACAATCTTATATTTATAATCAGTATGATTTCTTATATAGCTTTAGTAGTTATTGATTACGAGTGCTTTTCTATTTTTAATCCAGTTTATTGCTTATTAGATAGATTTTTGTTTTCGTTATGCTGTTTTTGGATTGTTGGGAAGGCTTCTTTGGGTATGCATAAAGGATTAATGAAGGGATTTCTTGAAAATAAAGCAGTCGTTTACTTAGGTAAGATTAGTTATGGAATATATGTGTATCATGTGTTTGTGGAAGAATTTTTAAATCATGCACTTTACCCAATTTACAGAAAGTGTCCAGTCTTTCTTCAATATTATTGGAGGGTACTTATAAAGTATGGACCTGACAATAATAGTAATTGGGTATACAGATTTTTAGGATACTCTATAGTGACTGTAATAGTTGCATCAATATCTTGGTACGTAATAGAAAAGCCAATAATCAAGTTAAAAGATAAGTATGCTAAGTAAACATTCCGCATAGTAATCTGTAAATTCCTTTTCCCTTTTTGTTTTTACACCACTTCAACCACTCAATCCTATGAATCATGGAACTCGAATCAGTTTTATTAAAAGAAATTCGTGCTAACAGGCAAGCAAGTGCTGAAGAGCATGCTGCACTTAAGGAATTAGTGCAAGATCAAGCAATTGTTATTAATGAGATAAAAGAAGACTTACGTGGCAATAAAGAGCGTGGTATTGATGGGCTTATTTATACGGTGAGGAAACATAACAAGCTTCTTAGGCCAATTGAATTGTTAAATCAATACCCAAAAATTTCAATTGTCGCTTTTTTTATTGTGGCTCATATTCTGGCATATGCTTCATTTAAAGGCATTGATAAACTACTTACATTATTTTAAATAGAAATAGTGGGTACATAGTATTGAGTCTTAGTACATAAGGTTCTTTATCTATAAAGCAATGCTCAATACTCACTACCCATTACTCAATACTCATTATGGATATTACCAAAGCATTTACCGTACTTCAACAGCTTGAAGGTGGCGATAAAGTAACCAATATTACGGGAGACTTAGGCGGCCTAACCAAATATGGTATTAGCCAGGCTTCGCACCCAGGCCTTGATATAGCAAATTTAACAGCCGACCAGGCCCAGGCTATTTATCAAACCCAATACTGGCATACGGCTGGCTGTGATCAGCTTAAGCCCGATCTGCAATATATTCATTTCGATACTGCCGTTAATATGGGTGTTGGAATGGCTATAAAGTTGCTGCAAAAAGCAAGCGGAGTTGCTGAAGATGGTGTTTTAGGGCCGAATACTATAAATGCAAGTAATACTATATCTGCTGAAGCATATTTGCTTACCAGGTTAATGCATTATAATGCTATTATAGCCAACGATGCCAACCAGTATAAGTTTTGCAGGGGCTGGACAAATAGAATAGCCACCTTGTTTGGTATGAGCAGGAATGGAGAGCTTATATAGGCATTATTGTTGCTACTTGAGAGCTGTTAAATTACATTTCCGTAGTTTTAATAGAGATTCCTCGCTTCGTTCTGAATGACAGGATTTGTATTTAAATAATGGAGTGTAGGGGCGCGGACGAAGCCCGCACCCCTACACTCCCAAAGCCAAATTCCTCTGTCATTCCGAACTGCGAGTTGGCGGTGAGGAATCTCAGCAATAAATTACGTATACCTGTCGAATAAAACATTCTAAACCAAAACTTATTTTACTTTTGTGGGCAAATAAACACTAACTTTAAAAATGAAAACAAAACAAATTACAGGCCTTTTTGCAATTGCATGTGCCTCTATCTATTTTTTTAGCTGTAGCAATGGCTCAAGCACAAGCAAAATGCTTGTAAATAAGTGGCAGATCGAGTCTTTTAAAAGCGCTGACTTTGATAAAGAAATGACCAACTTAAAACAGATGGCCGATACCACCAAAGATACCATGATGAAATCTCAGGTTGCACAACGTATGCAAATGGAACAAGCTATTATGGAAGCTTTAAAGAACTCTGTTATTGAATATAAGGCTGATAGCACTTTCGAAATGAAAGTTTCTTTTATGGGCCAGGCTCAAACCAATAAAGGCAAATGGGTTTTGTTAGAAGATAAGGATAGCAAGAGGTTAATTCAGACTGATGACAAGCAAAAGAAGGACACTATGATCATTTCTGATATTAGTGCTGATAAGTTTACTGTTACCAGTCCTGATAAGAGTGTAACTGTAGTTTACAAGCCTGCACCTAAGTCGTAATATTTTATACTGTAAAAACCCTCCCGATTATTGTTGGGAGGGTTTTTTATTGCGCATTATTCACCCGTATAGAATGTAAATAATTCGAGTTATGCCTGAAAAGTATCCCTTAAAAGAAGATATAAGTGCTGCTCATGAGCGCATAAAGCCTTTTATTCATCACACACCTGTAATGACCAGCCAAAGCATTAACGCAATGGTTGGGGCCGAATTGTTTTTGAAATGCGAGAACCTGCAAAAAGTCGGTGCTTTTAAATACCGTGGGGCCACTAACGCAGTGTTATCGCTTACTGATGATGAGAGAAAGAATGGCGTTGCAACGCATTCATCGGGTAACCATGCCCAGGCATTGGCTTTGGCAGCACGTAATAACGGATTAAAGGCCTATATAGTAATGCCATTAACTTCATCAAAAGTAAAGCTGGATGCAGTAAGGGGTTATGGTGCCGAAGTAATAACCTGCGAGCCCAACCAAAAGTCTCGCGAAGAAACCTTGGCCGATGCGGTAAAGCGCACGGGGGCAACGTTTATACACCCCTATAATAATTACCATATTATTACCGGGCAGGCTACTGCGGCTAAAGAGCTGATAGAAGATGTAAAAGGACTTGATGTAATAATGGCGCCGGTAGGTGGTGGCGGCTTACTTAGTGGTACTGCATTATCGACCCATTATTTTTCACCGACAAGTGTGGTTATTGCGGGTGAACCTGCTAATGCCAATGATGCTTACCAATCGATGCAACAGGGTAGGATAGTAGAGGCCGTGCCACCAAATACTATTGCCGATGGTTTGCTGACTTCATTAGGAGATAAGACCTTTGACATTATTCGGAAACACGTAAACGAAATTGTGCCTGTTACCGAAAGTGAAATTGTAACGGCCATGCGCCTTGTATGGGAACGTATGAAGATAATAATAGAGCCATCGAGTGCCGTACCTATAGCCGCTGCTTTTAAAATAAAGAATAATATCAAGGGTAAGCGCATAGGTATAATTATAAGCGGTGGTAATGTAGACCTGAGTAAGCTGCCTTTTTAGTTAAACCCTTAATTATGTTTGCTAAGTTTTATTACATTTACTTAAACTAACAACCTATTTATGAAACGACTTATTTCTTTTTTTACAGTATGCCTAATATTGTGTGGCATACATGCAACAGCACAGGTAAAAACCTCGCTTGACGGCAGATCATTTTCTATTACCCTTACCCAATCGGGTGCAAAAAAGACACAAACCAGCTGGCATTGGGGTAATGATGAACTGCAATTTATGTCAGGTAAAATGCTTACCTCGAGTATTAAAAGCCATGAACGTTTTAACGAAGCTAAATATGTAGCTACTGCCGGTTCAACTGCGGTAAAGTTTACATGTATTGCCCGTAATTCCAACGGAGCTACCTTAAAATGGAGTGGTACCATACAAGGAAATAAAATATCGGGTACGGTAACCTGGAAGAATGCCAGCGGATCGCAAACATATAGTTATACGGGTACGGCAAAGTAATAGCCGGATTGGCATTAATTTGCAGTTTTACAGTTTTCTGAATTTTATACCCAACCATTTAGCCTGTTTTTGTATCTAAAGGGTAAGGTGCTTTCTTTCTAAAGATATAGAAAGAATTGGTTGATGTGGTGTTAGCTAATATGTATATTTGCCTTTAGCAATTGGCCAGCAATACTATAACGTACATAATACATTTTAATGAAAAAAATAGTACTCTTTCTTATTCTCAGTTCTCCTTTATTTATAAAGGCTCAGGGCTTTCAGGTAAACCTGCAGGGGCAAAAACAACAGGGCATGGCAGGGGCCGGTACAGGCTTAATGCAAGATGCGGCAGCTGTATTCTTTAACCCGGGCGGAGTTTCGTTTTTGCAGGGCAATAGCGCATCAGTGGGTATGACACCTACTTTTGCCAACGGCACTTTTTTAGATGCCGATAACGGATCGGTAGCACATAGCGATGCACCGGTAGGTACACCATTTACAGCTTATGTAGTTTGGGGGCCGGATAGTAGCAGGTTTAAATTTGGTTTTGGCGTATATACACCCTTTGGTAGCATAGCCAGCTGGCCCGATAACTGGACAGGCCGTTTTGCACTTATCTATATGAAATTGCAATCTATCTACTTTCAACCAACCGTTAGCTATAAAGTATGCAATAAACTTGGTATTGGCGCGGGCCTTGTGTATGGCACGGGCGATGTAGAATTTAAGCAGGTTATGCCCGTGGTTGATGCTAATGGTAATTACGGTATTGCCGATTTAAAAGCCACAGCTGCCAATTATGGTTTTAACGTTGGCTTATATTACCAACCTACCGATAAGCTTTCAATCGGCCTTACTTACCGTTCGCAAATAACAATGAATGTTACCAATGGCCAGGCTACATTTACGGTTCCGCCTTCGCTGGCTTCTAATTTTCCTTCTGGGCCCTTTACTTCAAAATTGCCATTGCCACAAGAAGGTACATTAGGTATTGGCTATAAGGTAAACGATAAATTGTCTTTTGCTTTTGACGCTAACATTATTGGCTGGAAAGCACTGGATACGATTGCTTTTTATTATAAAGACACCACATCGGCATTAAAGCCAACCAAGCTACCACGCGATTACCAGAATGCCTATGCATTCCGCCTGGGTGCGCAGTATATGATAAATGATAAGTTAACTGTTAGGGGAGGTGTGGCCTATTCTATTTCTCCGGTTAAGGCTGGTTACGTAACACCTGAAGTGCCTGATGCAAACAAGGTGAATTTAACCTGTGGTGTTGGTTACAAATTCAGCAGCCATTTTGGGGCTGATGCTTCAGTAACATTTGAGAACCTTAAGCGTACCGACGATAACCTATCATTACAATTGAACGGAACTTATAAGACCTATATACTTGCTCCCGGACTTTCTGTTATATACCAATTTTAAAAATGAAGAACACATTACATAAAATATTTCTGGCATCGGTAAGTGCATCTTTGCTGGTGGCATGCAAACCAACCTTAACTCCACCAACTGCAAGTAAAGGCAATGTAGATGCTACACGATACGTAGCTATTGGCGGAAGCATGACTGCCGGTTATGCAGACGGAGGACTGACTTACAAAGGCCAGCAAAACTCCTACGATAACCTTATTGCCGGCCAGTTTAAACTAATTGGTGGCGGAAGTTTTAATCAACCTTTAATACCTGCCTCATCAATTGGTTGTGGTGCGGGTGGTGCATCACCATTACAGTTAGGTTATGCTACCGATTGTATGGGCGCAACATCATTAATACCTGTGCCTATTGCAAAGAGTGGTGATATAACCATTTTTGGTAATTCGGTTTATGCCAGCGAAGGGCCATTTAATAACATGGGTGTAGCGGGTGCAAAATCTATATACGTTGTAACCCCGGGTTATGGCAATCCTGCCAACGGTGCCGGTAATTACAATCCTTTCTTTACCCGTATGGCTGCTAATGCTGCTACCTCATCTATATTATCAGATGCAGTAGCAATGAAGCCTACTTTCTTCACCCTTTTCCTTACCGATGATATAATGGCCTATGCTATGGCGGGCGCAGCATCTGATTCTATTACCTCTACAGCCAACTTTACAGCATCACTTAATTACATTATAAGCAGTTTAAAGGCAGCAGGCGCTACCGGCGGCGCTATTGCTAACATACCCGATGTTACGTTGTTCCCGTTCTTTACAACTATACCATACAATGGCCTTGCCCTTAATGGTTCTAATGATACTTTGATGAATTTGCTATATAATTCACGGGGCTTGTATTTTAAAATAGGTAATAACCCTTTTGTTATTGCAGACCCAAGTGCTCAATATGGTTTGAGGCTTATGAAATCGGATGAACACCTTTTGTTAGACATTCCTCTTGATTCGGTTAAATGCGATGGGCTGGGTTCTTACTATAAAGCTATTCCAAGCCAATATGTATTAACCGAAACCGAAATAAGCAATATACGCGCTGCAATTGCTAACTTCAACAGCATAATACAAGCTGCGGCATCGGCAAACGGCCTAGCTTATGTAGATATGAATAGTTTTTTCGGTAGTTTACAAACAGGTATTACCTACAATGGTGTGGCTATGAATGCACAATTTGTAACAGGTGGCACATTTTCACTCGATGGTATTGACCTTAACCCAATTGGGCAGGCTATGCTGGCTAACCAGTTTATTAAAGCTATTAATGCAAAATATGGTTCAACTATACCACAGGTAGATGCAACACAATACTCAGGCGTAGTTTTTCCTTAACAATCTTTTATAAGACCAAAACAAAAACAACAAACAAAAATCCAAAAACAACACATCATGAAAAAGTTCTACTTATCAATTTGCGCAGCGCTGGCAATTGGCACTATGGCTAATGCACAGCTTTGCAACGGAGGGCGCTATGCCAATACGGTTTTTAAAAGCGTTACCAAAACAGACAGTGTAGTGTATGGTTCAAACACAACCTTTTCGGGTAGTACACAAACACTTAATATGAACATTTACCAACCTGCCGGAGATACTGCTAAGGCCCGCCCGCTTATTATTTGGGTGCATGGTGGTAGCTTTTTAGGTGGTTCAAGTGCCGATGGTGATGTATCTACATTATCAGATTCATTTGCAGTTAAGGGGTATGTATGTGCTTCTATCAATTACCGTTTAGGTATGGCAGGTGTCGATTCAGCTCAAGCCATTTTAGCTGTTATACGTGCTGTGCAAGATTTAAAGGCTGCTGTACGTTTCTTCTATAAAGACAGTAAGACAACCAATACTTATATGATAGACACTAACCACATTTATATTGGTGGTGCTTCGGCAGGTGCTTTAACTGCATTACACACAGCTTATTTAAAGAGGGATTGCCAGATTGTTGACCCTGGTTATATTACCGAATCCGCTTTAACAGCAATGGGTGGTTTAGAAGGTACCAGCGGTAACGCAGGTTATTCTGACAAAGCAGCAGCTTGTATTAGCCTTTGCGGCGCACTTGGCCATTACAATTGGATGGAAATGGGTGATATGCCTCTTTGCTCAATGCATGGTACATCTGATCCTGTGGTTATTTATGGCCGTGGTAAAGTTAATCCGGGTATTCCTTTAATGTACCTTGATGGCGACCGTATACTTTATGCACAAGCTAAAACCATTGCATTAGCTGATAGCTTTTACACATGGGTAGGTGCTCCGCACGTTCCATTTGATAACAGCGTTGCGTATATGGACACTACCATTTGGTACGTTCGCGACTTTTTAGTAGGCCAGTTAGGTTGCACAGGTTATGCAGCATTGCAAAAGACCGATGCTCCTTATGGTGCAGCTAATTTATACAGTTTCCCTACCTGTCCGCTTGGCATACCAACTTTGAACAGCGAATTGGTAAGCAATATGTATCCTAACCCTTCTCGTGGTGAAGTTACATTGCAACTAGCAGAAAGCCATGGCGAATACAATATACAGATCAGTGATATTTCCGGTCGTATTGTATCCACCACTTCTACCAGCAAATCGACATACACTATTGAAAGGGCCGGCTTAACCGCAGGCGTTTACTTTGTGCGTGTTGCCGATACTAAGGGTAATACTTCAGTTAAGAAACTGATATTCTATTAATAGAAAGAACGTTTAATTTTAAAAAGAGCCTCGCAGAAATGCGGGGCTTTTTTTATTGCTTACTTCTTAAATCTGCAAACCCCCGGGTAGTAAGCCCGGGGGATTTATGTGCAGTTTTCCCACCCCAAAATCTATCGCTTTAATTTTTTATTTTACCTGTTCAAATACAAACATATCGTTTGCCTGTAGTTTAAATTTCTTGTTCGTATCATCGGTGCTTGCGTAACTTAACTTGTAATCAATAGTGCTGCCTTTTGTTTTTAAGCAATATACATATCTGCTGCCGTCGCCGCCTTTAGTTACTTCATTCATACCTACAAATACCGGTTGGCAGGTCGGTACATTGGCCATGTTAACATGTAACAATAGCATGTAAAGATCGAGGCCGCTTTGGCGAGGGCACACTTTATAGCCATGTGCAACAGCGCTGTCTAATACTACACTCCATTTTATATTGGTAGTGTCTTTAAAGCCCAGTTCGGTAGCCGATACCAATACCATTTGTGTGGTTTTGATGTTATAGGTAACATTGGTTAAGCTATCGTTAGTTGGGTCAGCTATTAATTTACCGCTTATTAAGGTGGCGGCTGCTAGTAGTATGTAGATCAGGTTTTTCATGGCGTTTTGTTTTTGTTTGTTGTTATTTACGATACAAAGGTATATCGGCCTATAGCCCTCATGCGCCGCTATGTAACCAGCCCCGGGTAGTTTTGTAATGAATGGCAAAAACTACGTAATGGAAATAGGGTAGGGCACCTTAATTCAAATAATGGTTTGCCCTATATACCCATGTATGCCCCCTGTTTACCGAATGATTAAGGCTAAAGGCAGCTTGCGACAGTAACTTTACATCAACATTTAATACTAAATACTATGGACTTACAACATCAGCATCATCAAACCTGGTTACATCACCTCGAAAGGGCTTTGTACCTGTTCTATAAGCGCGAAAACCACACGGTAGCCAATTACCTGGTTTTAAACGTTATTATTGGCGGTGGTATATTAGTTATGCTGTTTATAGCAGAACTCTTCTTTAAATACTAACGCGGTTTACTTACCGGCAGCCTTCATTTGCTTTTGGGTATAAGCTTTGCTTTTAGTAAAGTTCTTCATACCGAAGTTGGCAATGGCTTCTATAATAGGTTTCAGTTCCATACCAAAGGCTGTGAGTTGGTATTTTTTGCGCCTTGCAGAACCGGTATAAGTAATTAAGCCTTTATCGGTAAGTGAAATAAGCCTGTCGTTCAGTATGTTGGTGGCTATCTTTTCATTCGATGCCAAAAACTCGTTGTACGTAGTTTTGCCAAACATCATCATATCGCGTATAATAAGCAACGACCATTTATCGCCCACCAAATCAAGGGTACACGATATGGGGCAGTCCGAACGCTTTTTAATAGCTGATGTTTTGCTTTTTACCATTCTGTTACAAAGTTACAAAAAATTAATATTACAAACTTGCATTTTGCAAGTTAATTGTTTTATATTTGTTTTATTAAACTAATCATCAAACCATATACCACATGAAAAAGCCCTGGATAGCCGCCCTGCTTAATCTCTTTCTTTTTGGCGGAGGTTACGTGTATAACGGCAAACGCAAAATGCTTGGCCTTGCACTTATAATGGCCTGGATACTTATACGCTACGGCGAAATAACCATTTACCTTACCAACCTGGTGTTCGAAAAGTGGCTGGTGCTGTTTACCGGACTGGTAGTATTGATGTTTAGCCTTGCTGCCGATGCGTATAAAGAAGCCATAGCCATAAACGAACAAAATAAAAAGTAACAATAACTCTATAATTAAAACAACAAAACATGTCAAACGAAAAAGAAATAGCCGTAAAAGTAGTTCTCGATTCATGGAACTCAAGAATTAAACAAGCAGATGAAATGTTCGGTAAGCTTACCGATGAACAATTGCAAAAGGAAATAGCACCCGGCCGTAACCGTGCCATTTACCTGTTGGGCCATCTTACTGCAGTACACGATCATATGTTACCATTATTAGAGTTTGAAAAAGCTGCTTACCCGCAATTCGATGAGCCTTTTTTAACCAAGCCCGATAAAGCTGTTGCTGAGCTACCATCGGCTAAGGAATTGCGTGCTGCATGGAAAGCTACCAACGAAAAGCTTGCTGCGCACTATGCTAAGCTTAAAACCGACGATTGGTTTACACGCCATACTTCGGTAAGCCCTGAGGATTTTGTTAAAGAACCTCACCGCAATAAGCTTAACATTGTGCTTGGCCGTACCGGTCACCTGGCTTCTCATATTGGGCAGTTGGCGTTGATCAAGTAATTGTAAATGGTGAGTTGTAAATGGTGAATTAAAAAGCACTAAGCTCATTTATATAGTAGGCTCCGTTTAATTGACGGGGCCTTTTTTATTTACTATTTTATTACGTGTATTTGGCACAATCCTGTACATCTATGTGTCAATTTTCTATCATTGTTTCTCTTCACCTCACGTGCCGTTACAATTCTTAATTTTTAATCGTAATTCTTAATTGGCTATGCCCCATGTGCCGTTACAATTCCTAATTTTTAATTCGTGATTCTTAATTGGCTATGCCTCACGTGCCATGTCTTTCTGCGTTAGGGATAGCAGCGTATAGCCCGACCCGTCCCGAGTACTCGGGAGAGGGGAACGCCCAAGTTATTAAATGATCTTACTATCACCAAAGTCACAAGCCCGGCCTAAATCCGCTCAAGGGTACTCTCCGAATTAGTCTCATGCGCCGAAGCATTGTGCTTTTCGAGAGGTAAAATATCCTCAATGGTTTCAAGCCAGTCTTCGCCAACTTTACGGTAAACCTTTACATGCAAGCCAAAGTGCTTTTTAAAACCATGTTTCAGGCTATCGGCGGTCATATCGGGTTTAATGGCAACGGTGCCTTTGCTGTGAACCTGGCGGCACTCGCCAATTTCTTTGGTAGGGTGTACCAGTATTTTGTTGCGTAGGCCGCCGCGTTCTTCTCCTTCTACAGTAAAAAACTCGAGTTTAAGATTTGGAAACAGGATAGAGAAATCATTCTGTATCTCATGTATCTTTCGTTTGTCGTGAATGTTAATTTCCATAATGCAGGTGTTTAATGTTTGTTATATAAAAGGTGTAAAATCTTTACGGAACACGCGGTACCCATATATAAGTATAACTACCGATAATGCACCAATAAAGGCCCCTGAAATGGCCGTGCCGAACATGGGGAAAATATCGGGCCTGTTGTTAAGTAAAGAGTAACCGGCAAAAACCAAACCAATTAAGCCCAATAAAATATATAGGCTACCTAATAGTTTAGGGTGCATGTTAAACCGCTTGGGTTTCTTTTGAGTTGCAGTTGGGGTAGTGTTCATTGAGTTTTTGTATAGGGGTTTATTAAAATGAGGTCCAGCCACCATCGGCAGTAACTACGGTGCCGTTAATGTTGCTGGCTTTATCGCTGGCTAAAAACAAGGCAAGCTCAGCTATTTCGTTAGGTTCGGCCATGCGCAGGTTAGTGCCCAGGCCGGGGTTTATACGTTCGGCACCAAACTTGTTAAAGCTGGCGCCTTCCATAATATTGGTGTTTACCGCGCCGGGTGCAATTGCATTGCAGCGTATGCCTTTAGTACCATATATATAACCAATGTTTTTGGTAAGGCCCACCAATGCGTGTTTTGATGCGGTGTATGCTGCACCGGCACGCGCACCCTGCAAGCCGCCAATAGACGATATGTTTACAATAACACCTTTACCTTGTTTAAGCATTTGCTGCAAAGCAAGCCTGCAAGCATAAAACGGGCCGTTAATGTTCACACCCATAACTCTGTTCCATAGTTCGTCGGTAACTTCGGCAGCAGGTGTAAAGTCGTCCATTACACCGGCATTGTTTACCAATACATCAACCGAGCCATAAGTTAACATAGCAAGGGTAAATAGATTCCTTACATCGTGCTCAATAGCTATATTGGTGGTTATGCCTTTAGCAGTTAACCCCTTTTCTGTAATCTCTTTTACTACTTCGTTTACTCTATCCGTGTTTATATCGCTCACCACCACTTTAGCGCCTTCGGCTGCAAAAAGCAGTGCCATGGCTTTCCCCATTCCCGATCCGGCTCCGGTTATTATGGCTACTTTATTTTCTAATGCTTTCATGTTTTGTATTTATAGGGCAAATGTATCTCGGGTGCTTCCTTATTCTATTGCGCTTGGTCATTGGGTTAAATGATTAAAGTCATACTTCTGCAAGGTGGTCATTACCAGTCATCGGGCTATCGTACTTTTCGCTTTTAGTTTTATACTTTTTACGTATTTGGTGATGGAGGAAGATTTTACCGCAGGGTACGCCAGGGAATAAACGCAGAGTTTACCCCAACCCCTAAAGGGGCTTTTGTTTATTTAAAAATGCAACACTTCTGTACGCAGATCAAAAAATGTGTTGCATTTTCTGTAGTTGAGTGCGTTTACACTTTTAATACCTTGTAAACACCTATGTGTTTGATTTTCATAACTAACATTCTACTTTTTTTCGGTGTTTTGTAAACCCGGTATTTGTCTTTCGCTATAGCCACGGTTCCGGCCACGGATAGTAAGAATGAACATGGTGCGCTGCAATTCAAGCTCATAAAGTACTTTATCTACATCCCACTTAACTGCCAGGGTCATTATACCTTCTACTGCTTTTTTGTAAACAGGGTCTTTTGCCAGCCAGCGGTAATGGGTGCAGCGGTCAATGCCGGCATCTTTTGTGGCACGGGCTATTACACCCATGCGTTTATCCAGGGCAATAAGCATCTTTTTCTTTTTCAGTTTTAGCTGCATTACTGCCTCGTTCCGTATTCGTTCGGGTATAAGGTCGTTAATTGTGGTATCAGATATCATATTGTCATGTTGAGCCTGTCGAAACATATTCCGCTATTTTACCGCAGAGGCACGCTGAGAAAAACCCGCAGAGAGCCGCAGAGGTTTCACCCCAAACCCGTAAAGGGCTATTGGGGTACCAAACCATACTACAAAAATAAAGCTGTTTTAGTGCTTTTTAACGGTTGAATGGTTGCTGGTTTTCAACAGGTCGAAAAAACTTAGATGGCACTAAAGTGGTTTCTTCGAAGGGTTTTTACTGGTGTTCCAAAAGTAAACCAGATATAAGGTTGAGCCTGAAATCCTATATATAAGAATGGTGTGTTTGGTGATTACTGCTTCACGCGTATCTTCTTTACCGGCATGGCGGTATGATAAGGGGAAATGCTGTATATGATTGATTACCTCGTCAGTCTTTTTAATAAAATTAACGATCTCACGCTGCGACCATTTTTGTTGCAGGTAAGTTAAAACAGTTTCAAAACTTTTTTCCGATTCCGGTGTCCAAATTATTTTTTTAACCACCGGCTATAGCTTTTCATTACTTCATCGTGAGATCTTCCAATACCTTTTTTCGATTGCTCTATTCCGCGCTCAACGCCTTTTTTTACCTCATCAGGCATTAAATCATATAATGTAATGGACTCTTCAGCAAAAGTTTTAACTACCGATAGTACAGCTTTCTTCTTTTTATCAGTTAAAAGCCCCAGGTAATTAATGATCTCCTTGTCTAATGCCTTGCTTGCAGATGCCATACAGGTATGAATTACTTATTTAAACAAAGTTAAGCTTTCTTTTTTATTTATGCAAATGAGTGTAAGTGGGTAGTAGTTAGGCAATACGCGTAAGCTGCCTCACCTAAATCCTCCCCGGAGGACTCAAGGATTTTTTATTTCTTGAACCTTCCCCTAAAGGGTAACGGTTTGGTAGGGGCATTTTAATACCAAAATTTCCTTTTCACAAACTTTTTTGTTACACTTGTAGTAGAAAATACATACCCCATTAATAACCCTAAAGAACTGCAAGTATGATAAATAAAATTAAAAGAACCGGATGGCTGTTTGCAATATGTATACTAGTGTTTAGCAGCTGCAGTAATAACTCATATAACAAAATGACTAACGAGAAATTGATTAAAGACTATTACGCCGCTTACGAGCAAAAAGACTGGAACATGTTAACGGGCCTATTGGCAGATGGCTTTGTATTTAATAGCCCTAACGACGACCATATTGATTTAGCAACCTATAAGCAACGCTGCTGGCCAAACTCTGCCAGCATTAAAAAGTTCGATATTGATAAAATGGTAATTGATGGCGATGATGCCTTTGTAACGTATAATGGCCATACCAACGATGGCAGAATATTCCGCAATACGGAGTATTTTAGGTTTGTTGACGGTAAAATAAAAGAGAATGCCTGTTACTTTGGCCCGGGTATTAGTTACCCCGATAATAAGGCGGCCAAATAAGTTAAAAGCGTAAAGCTAAAGGTGAAAATAGAAGATTCTTAAGCGGAAATTTCGTATATTTGTGTTACTATGAATTGGAAGAAACATATAACAACTGACCCTAGAATATGCCATGGCAGAGCTTGTATTAAAGGCACAAGGGTAATGGTATCTGTTATTTTAGATAATATGGCTGAAGGCTTAAGCGCCGATGAAATTATAAAGAGCTATCCTTCGCTTCATAAAAACGATATTAAGGCTGCAATAGCCTATGCTGCCGAATTATTACATGAGCGTATAGTATCGCTTGCCGTGTAAATATGCGTTTTAAAACCGACGAAAACTTACCATCTGATTTAGCCGAACTGCTTAAGCAGGAAGGTCATAATGCTTTTACTGTAAACCAGCAAAAAATGCAGGGCTACAAAGATGATGACCTGATAAAGGTTTGTAAGCATGAAAAGAGAGCATTAATAACCCTTGATACTGACTTTTCTGATATTCGCAGATACCCGCCAAAAGAGTATCATGGAATAATAGTATTGCGTTCTGCCAATCAATCAAAGGCTGTAATTATGGCACTTATGCATAGAGTACTACCACAATTAAAGCTAGAAAAGCTTACTGGTGCATTATGGATTGTGGAAGAAAACAAAATACGGATTAGATAATGGCCATACCAACGGTGGCAGAATATTCCGCAATACGGAGTATTTTAGGTTTGTTGACGGTAAAATAAAAGAGAACGCCTGTTACTTTGGCCCGGGTATTAGTTACCCTGATAATAAAGTGGCGAAATAAGTTAAAAGTTAAAGCCCATTTAGGTGTTGGGGTAAACTTTAAACATTTCTTTCTGTTCCGTTAATGCAATGGCACGTGAGGCATAGTTAATTAAGAATTTGGAATCAACGCAGGGAGTAAAGGCACGTGAGGTGATAAGAAGTTGACACATAGTCGCAGATTTCTGGGAAAGGTAGATTAAATCATTTATTTAATAAGCCCTCGTACTAGTTCATACCCTTTACCACCTCATTGGGCATTAAATATCAATCGGTTATCGATTCTTTAACAGGGGTTTATTGATAACAGGTATTTTGGCAAAAACATTAAAGCATGGTAACAAAAGAACTTGTAGCAACATCGCAAATAACTGTAAACGCACCTATAAGCAAAGTGTGGGATGCATTTGTAAACCCGGCAATTATTAAGCAGTATATGTTTGGCACCACGGTTACTGCCGACTGGAAAGTAGGTGGCGAAATACGCTGGAAGGGTGAAATGAACGGTAAGCTATATGAAGACAATGGCGTTATACTTCAGTTTAACCCCGAAACCCAATTAGAGTATACCCACTTTAGCCCCCTTGCCGGCAAACCCGATATACCCGAAAGCTATCATAAGGTTACCATTAACCTGGCAGAGCGCGAAAATGGAACCTTTGTTAAACTGACCCAGGATCATAACCCAACCGAACAAGCTAAAGAACATTCGCAAAAAAACTGGGATATGATGTTAGCTAAGCTAAAAGAAATGCTTGAGAGTTAAAAGCTAAAAGTAAAAACTACCTAAAGCGGCTCAATGAAAATTATTAAATTATTTGTAATGGGCTTGTTGCTGGTAGCTTCGTTTGCTAATGCACAGCAATCGTTCAAACCGCTAAATGCAGGGCTTGCCAATTACCAATACCCTTACCCGGTGCATTTTATTACCCTTAGCATACAGGGCGAGGTGCTGAAAATGGCCTATATGGATGTGCAACCCGCTAAGCCAAATGGCCATGTGGTAATGCTATTGCACGGTAAAAATTTTGGCGGCGCGTATTGGGAGCAAACTGCAAAAGTACTGGCCGATAACGGATACAGGGTTATCATCCCCGATCAAATTGGGTTTGGTAAATCATCGAAGCCGGGGCATATACAGTATTCGTTTCAGTTGCTTAGCCAAAATACCAAAGCCATATTAGATACCTTGGGTATTACCCGAATCTGTTTACTCGGGCATTCAATGGGTGGCATGGTTGCAACACGCTTTGCATTAATGTACCCGCAAATGATTGAGAAATTTATTTTGGAAGACCCTATTGGCCTCGAGGACTGGAAAGTAAAGGTGCCATATCAATCGGTTGATAAATGGTACCAAACCGAGTTGAAAGAAGATTATAATTCGTTTAAGAAGTATGAGATGGAAAGTTATTTCCACGGTACATGGAAACCGGAATATGATAAATTACTTGAAATACCTGTAGGCTGGACGCTGGGTAAAGATGATTCGCTTATTGCATGGAATTCGGCCCTTACCTACGATATGATATTTACCCAACCTGTATGCTACGAATTTGAAAACATAAAAGCGCCTACTTTATTAATTATCGGCCAGCTCGACAGGACCGCCTTGGGTAAAAACCTGGTAAGCACCGACGTAGCAAAAACATTAGGTAACTACCCCGAACTGGGTAAGCTGGCACACCAAAAAATAAAAGGATCGAAACTGGTTGAGCTCGATGGCCTGGGGCATATACCCCACGTAGAAGCCTTCGATAGGTTCATTCAGCCATTGCTCGAGTTTTTGAAATCGTAATAATATCCGGTGAAAAGTTAACTACTGAACTTATCTACTCAATGGTTATATCCTTTACGCCACCCAAAATCATATCCTCATAACGCATCACGCTCTGTTCTGCACGTTTAACAGAAGTAATACTTACAGTAAACACACGGCCATCGCGGTTCATAAGCAAGTCGGTATAGCTGTTGCCATTACCGCCCGTTTTATGAAACCGAATGATCTTATCCATCGTAAATTCATTCCTGGCTTTCAGCCATTCAGCAAACCATTCTTCGCGCTGCTTAATAACCTCGGTAGAGTATAGTTGTGCCGATGACCATATTTGAGGTACCGTTGCATCTTTAATAAAGGTGTGTAGTTTGGTTCCATCCCAGCGTAGTTCGTGTATGGTTACGGCTTGGTTTTGTTCAAATATCAAGAGGGTAAAAGGTTCAATACCTGTGAAATCGTACTGCGTGCAAAAGTCATTTACGTTTTTGTACTTAAAAAAATCTAACAGCATCAGTCCGCGGCTAAGTTTGTAAGGCGGTTTATGTTCATGCGGCGTAAAAGCGCCATTTAAAATGCACAATGTAAACTGCTTACTGGCTGCAGCAAACCAGGTTCCGTTGGCATCGGCATCTTTCGGGTAATACACATCGGTATCGTATACGCTATATTTAGCCGGCGGCAATGCTATTTTCCGGCTCTTGCCTTCATCTCTGTTCGATGTAAGTATGAACTTATCCTTGCCTAATGGCAGATATGTTACCGTGCACATATTGCTTATTTATTATTACAAAGGTCTTATTTATTGCTCCATTTATTGTTAATGTAGATTAAGAAATAATATCGAATACCCCAACCCGTAAATGGGCTTTCGCTTTCAACTTTACACTTTTAGCTTTTAACTTAATTTGGCACAGTACTCTACATCTATGTGTCAAGTTCTATCATCGTATCTCATCACCTCACGTGCCATGGCACTGTGCTCTGGTTTTTTGCGTTAGGGATAGAAGCGGTTACCCCGCAGCGCAGCGAGGAGTATGAGCGGATAGCCCGACCCCTTGCGTAGCTTGGGGGAACGCCCAAAATAAGTTAAAAGTTAAAAGCTAAAAGGGAAGAGTTAAAATCTTAGTGAACCTTTGTGCTCTTAGTGGTGAAATGAACTGAAAAGAAGTTTATGACGTATATTTACACTTGAAATAAAAAACTATGGCAGACATACAAGTAACCCATAACAAAGAGATGCACCGCTTTGAGGCAGAAGTAGAAGGTAAGACAGCTTACCTGCAATACGCATTACGCGGTAACACTATTTCTATGGACCACACCTTTACACCGGATTCGTTAAGGGGTAGGGGTATTGCATCGGTAGTTACAAAATTTGCCTTAGACTATGCTAAAGAAAATAAACTGCAAGTTATTCCGGGTTGCTCGTTTGTGGCTGAATACATAATCAACCATCCGGAGTACAAACCCCTGGTAAAATAGTTATTTCTTATTTACCAGCGGCGCAACGCGTGTACCAATCAGTTCAATGGAATGTAAAAGCTGTTGGTGGGTTAGTCCTGCATTATCCATCTGAAAGGTCAGTCTCGAAATTCCACCCAACGATTCGCTGTGGCGAAGTATTTTTTCCGCCACTTCTTCGGGGCTGCCAACTAAGTATGCACCATAAGCACCACGCTGAGATTCGAAACGCAAAGGGGTAACGGGCTGCCATCCACGCTCTTTACCAATACGTGTAAAGGTTTCGGCATAGCCGGGGTAATAATCGGCAACTGCTTTCTCGGTTGTTTCGGCAACATAACCTAAGGAGTGTAAACCAACTTTTAGTTTTTCATCTGAATGCCCTGCTGCTTTACCTGCTTTGCGGTATAAATCAACCAATGGACGAAACTGGCGTGTTTCTCCACCAATAACGGCCACCATAAGCGGCAAACCCAATTTGCCTGCTCGTATAAACGATTCCGGTGTGCCACCCACGCCTAACCAAATAGGCAATGGCGTTTGTAATGGACGGGGATATATAGCCTGGTCTTTTAACGGTGCCCTAAACTTACCCGACCAGTTAACCATTTCGTTGTCGCGTATGTTCAGCAGCAAGCCAAGTTTTTCGGCAAACAGTTCATCATAATCTTCCAGGTTATACCCAAATAGCGGAAACGATTCAATAAAAGAACCTCGTCCCACCACCATCTCGGCACGGCCGTTTGAAACCAGGTCGAGCGTTGCAAAATTCTGAAACACGCGCACAGGGTCGGCAGCGCTTAATACGGTAACAGCACTGGTTAGCTTAATGCGCTTGGTACGTGCTGCTGCAGCAGCCAATATTATAGTCGGTGCCGAATCTAAAAACTCCTTGCGGTGATGTTCGCCAACACCAAATACATCAAGCCCTACCTTGTCGGCGTATTCCATGCGGTCCAATAGCTCCGCTATCGATTGTCGGTTATTTTTTGCTGTGTCTTTTCCGTTACTTGCATTTGCTGCTGCAAAGCTATCTACGCCTATTTCCATGGTTTCTGTTTATAATACAAAGGTGTTATTTATTGGCGCACTTTGCGTTAATGTAGATTAAGAAATTGGTTCGAACACCCCAACCCCTAAAGGGGCTTTCGCTTTTAACTTATTTGGGTGTTTCCCCTCGTGCCTCGGGTCGGGCTTTACGCTCATACTCCTCTCCGCCAACTGGCGGATGCCGGGTAACCGCTACACCGGCGAAGCCTGCATGAGTTCAATAATAAATAAACGAACACGAATAATCCCTAACGCGAAATACCAGCGCGCCTTAGTAACGGCACGTGAGGTGAAAAGATTCGATGACAGGATTTGACACATAGATGTAAAGGATTGTGCCAAAGCCAAGTTAACCTAATGTATTTCAGACTCCGCAATAACGAACCTGTGCTACGCCTTATTCGCAGCCATATTGTCAAGCTCCTTCATGTTAGCATCGGTAAGCAAAACAGAAGTACACTTCATATTCTCCTCTAAATGGCTGACAGTAGAAGTACCCGGAATTAACAATATGTTATTCGAGTGATGCAGTAACCAGCTAAGCGCAACCTGGTGAATGGTGCTGTTGTGCTGTTTGGCAATTTCATTGAGCTGGGCAAGGTTTTGCGAACTGCCACCACCCATAGGATACCATGGTATAAAGGCAATGTTGTGGGCATTGCAATATTCAAGCACCGATTCCCACTTACGGTTATCGACACTATACATGTTTTGCACCGATACTACTTTAAAGAATTGTTGTGCCTTTTCAATATCGGCTACACTTACTTCCGACAGGCCAATGTGTTTTACCTTTCCTTCTTGTTGTGCTTTCTGTAAAAACGCGAATGTTTCTTCTGCGGGCACTTTCGGGTCGACGCGATGTAACTGGTATAGGTCTATTGCATCTACTTTCAATCTCTTCAAACTTCCTTCGAGTGCTTGTTTAAGGTGTGCAACGCTCGCATCGATGGTCCATTGGTTTGGCCCTGTGCGGAGGAAGCCGCCTTTGGTTGCAATAGCCAAACCTTTAGGGTAGGGGTGCAGCGCTTCTGCAATCAACTCTTCTGAAACATAAGGGCCATATGAATCGGCAGTATCAATAAAGTTAACGCCAAGTTCTACCGCGCGCTTTAAAACTTTTAATGCTTCAGCTTTGTTTTCGGGCGGGCCCCATACGCCTTTGCCGGTTATGCGCATTGCGCCATACCCCAAGCGGTTAACAGTAAGTGCGCCTCCTATAGTAAATGTCTTTTTAAATTCCATATCGGTAATTTTTAATTGTAGTCTTAATTAACCCTATTACAAAGGTATGATACTTTGTATGAGTTTAAAGGCGTATTACCTTTGTTGGGTTAATGGAAGTTAATTAAACAAACAATTATGGCTTATCCGCTGTTACATCTTCAGCAGATGTAGCATCGTCGGGAGTTTTTTCCAGGTCTCTATCTAACGAATACAATGTATTGTTTTCAATCTTTTCTCCGCCGGCTATTTTTATTTTATCAAGCAAATTCATAGCAAGAGTTTCTTCTTCTATCTGTTCCTTTACAAACCATTGCATAAAATTCCAGGTGGCCCAGTCACCTTCACTCAAACTCAGTTTTACCACTTTGTAAATAGAATTGGTATTATCTACTTCGTGTTCATATACCTTTTCAAAACAGTTGTTAAGGCTTGTCGGGTTCTTAAAAGGCGCCGGAATGGCAGTAACCTTAACCTCGGCACCCCTTTTTAAAATATATTCCAATATTTTCATCATGTGGTTCCGCTCTTCCTGTGCATGCCTGAATAGGAAATTAGCTGTCCCGCCATATCCCTGGCTGTCGGCCCAGGCAGCGTATGATAAATAAATTTGTGAAGCATGTGCCTCCTTGGTCATTTGATCGTTAAGGGCTTTTGCAATGGTTGCAGATAGTCTGTTTGTATTCATTTGCTGATTTATTGGTTTATAAATTAAATGTAAAAGCCAGAAAAGACACACTTTACGGAGTGCTATATCTTTTCTGGTTAAACAAACCAACCTTACGGGGTTGGATTTTATTATTTATAAATGATAATAATTATTACCATCGTGAAACAAATGTACATGCCGTTGCTGCCACGTGTTCATATAATCGATAAACTGAGATGTTTAGGGGGTGAACTAATAAAATAAGACTGGTTAGGGGAGTGGCTATCGTTTTATAGAACAGGTACCTGATGTACTCGAAGCTCCAAATTGTTATTTAAACCTGCCAAATAACAAACATAATCGCTATCGATGTTTAATTTCTTCAGGTGCCAATGTTGCTGCTTGTAGCTTACTTTATCTCCGCTACAGTCCAGTTGTTGAGGCTCATTTGCAATGCCAATACCTATTGCTTTTAATACGGCTTCTTTACGTACCCAGGTATCAATAAGGGTTTCTTTACCGGGGTTCTTTAAAATCACTTCTTGTTCTTGATTGGAGAAAAAGTTTGTTGTTGAATCGGTATCTATCTCCCCATCTAGTTTTTCAATATCAATGCCTAACTCAGAATCTCCGCCATAAACCAATACCACCATATCTTCGGAATGAGAAATGTTGAACGGCATCCAATCCTTAATAAAAGGCTTTTCGTTCTTGTTCCTTTCCAATGTCAATAACAATTCAGCGGTAAAGCCAGATTCACTAATAGCCTTCCGGAGCAATAGTTTGCCAATTAGGTTTCTCAGTTTATCCTTAAAAACGCGCATCCTGTTAATCTCCTGAATGAAGTTAGCAGGCAATGTTTTCAGGTGTTCATCAAACGCGGCCTCGTTAAACTCGCGGATATCATAATGCAATACTGTAACAGTTCCTTTTTGTAAATGCATTAGTTTACAGCAAGCCAACCTTTTATGGTGTTCTTTATTTTGTCAGCTGTTTCCGTTACATTTTGTTGAACAAAATAATGCCCTCCGTTCTTAACTGAATCGTAACTGGTGTTTTTTGAAAACTTTTGCCAGCCTTTATAATTGTCGGCCGTAGATGCGATGGACAGATCATTATCTCCATACAAAACATGTAAAGGAGAATTTAACTGAAGGTCTCCATAAGTGCTTTTGATGTAGGCCAGCGTATTTAACGAAACGTCAACATCGTGTCGTAGGTTCCTAATTAACAGATCCCTCGATTCCATATTTCTAACCTCAGGCTTGTCGAGTTTTATTACAAGATAGTCCCATATTTCATCGTCGGTATAATTGGCCATAGAGGTGATGTTCTCATTAATATCCTGTTTGGCGTGGTATGCCGCCGCACTCTGAATTAAGCCGATAAATGAATCGCTATGTTGCTCCATTTCAAAGCTTAGGTCCAGCGCAAGGCTACTGCCTGCTGAGTTTCCGAGGATGACAAACCTGCCCGTTACTTTATCTTTTATCTCTTGCAAAAGTTTGTCTTTTATCCACTTGCTATCTTTTAATTCGGTGTTCTCATCTAATTTGCTCCATGGCATTGTAACAATGTATACATTCAACGAAGCCGAAAGTTCTTTAGCCAGGCCCATGTAAACATTATCGAAGGCACCTGCATAAGGAATCAGCACAATACTTGCCTCATGTTGTTTTGTATCGGGGTATTTGGTTAACAGATCATCGTTCACCAACTCATTTTTTTTCAGGTCTTCCAATGCCTTTGTACACTCACGTATTGTTTTGTGCTGGTAAATTACTTTTATAGGTACTGACATGCCTTCCATCCGGGATGCATTAACAGCCTTAATTGAATTACCACCCAACTGAAAGAAGTCATCATCAATGCCTATTTTTTCTGTACGCAAAACAACCTGCCATCTTTCGGCTAGTTTTTTTTCTGTTTCATTTCGCGGTGCAACATATTCTATTCCACTGCTCATACCTAAGCCCTCTGGGCTTGGTAACAGTTTCTTATTTATTTTGCCATTATGGTTGAGCGGTAGTGCATCCATCTGAACAAAATAGGAGGGAACCATGTAAGAAGGTAATGACTTGCCTAAGAACGCCCTGAGATCGGTACTGAGCAACGTTTGTTTGCTTACCACATAAGCTACCAAATGTTTTTCTCCCGAAGAATCGTCTTTTATAACAACAACTCCATCTTCAATATTCTCATGGCTTTGCAATACGCTTTCTACTTCGCCCAACTCTATACGATAGCCTCTGACTTTTACCTGGTCATCCTTGCGGCCTATAAATTCAATATTGCCATCGGCTAACCATCGGCCAAGGTCTCCCGTTTTGTACATGCGCTCTCCATCTTTAAACGGATCCTGTACAAATTTCTCAGCTGTTAATTCCGGGCGATTCAAGTAACCACGTGCTACGCCATCACCACCAATACATATTTCGCCTATAACACCAACGGGTGTTAACCGTTCTTCCTTATCGAGTATATATACCTGTGTGTTAGATAAAGGGCGGCCTATAAGCAGTACCGTTTGATTTTCTTTCCTTCTTTTATACAGCAACTCAATTGATGTAACCGTTGTTTCAGTCGGGCCGTATTCATTATAGAATTTGTGGTGCTTACTCCATTTTTCGGCCAGCTCAATAGGGCATGTATCTCCACCTGCTATTACTCTTTTTAAATGAGGATACTTTTTAGCCGTAATGTTTTTCAATACGCTTGGCACCGAATGAACATGGGTTATCTTATTGCTTTCAATAAAAGCCTCGAGCTTTTCCGGCTCTATCATGGTTTGTTTATCAATAAGGCTTAAGCGCGCTCCGCTTAACAGTGCTATAAATATCTGTTCTACCGATGCATCAAAGAACACATTCGAAAATTGCAAAATATTTTCTTCTTCCGTTATTTCAAATGAGCGTATTTGCGATAGAATAAGATTTACAACTTGTGTATGTTCCACTATTACTCCCTTTGGCTTGCCTGTTGAACCGGAGGTATATATTACATAAGCCAGGTCTTTAGGTTTCGCAATGGCTGCCAAAGGAGTTTTTGCATTCTTCTCATTTGCACTGTACTCATTGAATTTTTGCAATTCTTTTTCATCAATAATAACTTTACACGCACTATCCTCCAGTATGTATTCTATCCTGTCCTTAGGGTATTCAGGGTCAACAGGTACGTAAGCCCCGCCACTCTTTAATACACCCAGTATGGCTACTATCATCCATTCACTTCTATCTAACTTAATGCAAATGGTATCTTCAGGCTTAATACTGTAGCATTCCCTTAAATAACATGCTAACGAATTTGCACGTTCATTCAGCTCGCTGTAAGTTAAGGCATTTCCATTAAATACCAGGGCAACATTATCCGGCGTTTTTTTTACCTGTCCCTCAAACAGATCAACTAGGGTTTTGTCTTTAGGGTAGACTGCTTCAGTATTATTAAAGTCCGACAGCAGTTCGTGTTTTTCAGGTGCGGTAACATAATCTATTTCCTTAATAAGCTGTTCAGGGTGAACAGTAACCGACTCCATCATCTGCGCAAAATGACCTGCTAATCTTTCTACGGTTTCTTTTTTATAAATGTCGGTGTTGTATTCTATCGCCATGTGAAGCTCTTTCTTCACTTCCGCAAAATTAAAGGTAAGGTCGAACTTGCTTACCACGCTTCTAACAACAGGGTAGGCGCTCAGTTTGGCATTGCCAACTGTTTGCTCTGCTATCATGTGTTCGCTCATGGCGTTGTTTTGCAATACTACCATTACATCAAACAAAGCACTACGGCTAACGCCGCGGTGAAGCTTCAGATCATCCACCAGTTCATCGAACGGGTACACGTGGTGTTCATACGCATTTATAGATGTACGTATTACATTATCCAACAACTGCTTGTAACTATCTTCACCACTAAAACGGGTGCGTAGTGCCAGTGTGTTTACATAAAAACCTATCTGGTCTTCTATATCAATGTGTTCTCTTCCTGCTATTGGGCTGCCAATTATTATGTCTTCCTGCCCGGTGTAGCGGTATAGTATAGCATTAACTATTGCAAGCAGACCCATAAATAAAGTGCCGCCTTCTTTTTGTGTAATTACTTTAAGCTTGCCGACAGCATCACGTGCTATTACTTTTTTAATTATGGCGCCGTTGTATGTTTTTACCGCAGGCCTGGGCTTGTCACCCGGCATTTCCAGGGTTGGTATATCACTTGTAAATTGTTCAAGCCAGTATGCTTTGTGTTCATTCAGGCTGTTGCCCACCAATTGTTCCCTTTGCCACGCTGCATAGTCCTTGTATTGCAGCTTTAATGGTTTCATTACTGGCTCTTCTCCTTTAGCATATGCATTATATAAGCTAAGCAGTTCTTTCACCAAAATACCCATCGACCAACCATCGCCAATAATGTGATGCATGGTGTAGTTGAACACATATTTATTATCTGCAATTCGCAACAGGCATGCTCTTACCAGTGGTCCATTCTCCAGGTCAAACGGATCCTGCATTTCTTTCTCAACTTTCTGTTTTACCTCTTCGTCCTGCCATGCACGGTTACGCAAGTCTTCAAACCGCAAGGTAAAGAACTCCTCTTCCTCAGGCTTTATCCATTGCCTTATTTCTCCTGTACTAACATCTTCTTTAAATATGGTCCGCAACGATTCATGCCTGCGTATCAGTGTGCGGAACGACCTTTCCAGTTCTTCTTTCTTCAACTCACCATCTAACACATACACGCCAGCCATATTGTAAGCCACATTACCTTCCTTAAACTGGCTCAGTACCCATATGCGGCGCTGTGAAGATGATAAAAGGTAGTTCTGTTGTTTCTCTACAGGTTTTATTTCAATGTGTATGGTTTTCCGTTTCGATGAAATTAAAGTTGCCTGCTCTTCTAATGTTGTGTTGGAGAACAGATCCTTCAGATCTATTTTTACACCAATGTTCTTATATATATGGGTAACCAGGCGCATGGCTTTTAAACTGTGTCCTCCCCAATCAAAAAAATCATCTTTTACGCCAATCTTTTCTTTTTCTATAGCCAGTACCTCGGCCCATATTTCTGCAAGCCTTTCTTCAGTTTCATTTCGTGGTGCAATATGTTCCACCGCTTTACCCATAGCCGACCATTGCGGATCGGGCAATGATTTCCTATTTATCTTTCCATTGCTGGTTAAGGGCATTACCTCCAGCTGCATAAAATAGGCCGGTACCATGTACGAAGGCAATAGCTTACCCAATGCCTCACGAAGATCACTTATTGCAATTTCATTTTTGCTTACAAAGTATGCCACCAGTTGTTTCTCTCCCGAAGCATCCTCACGGGTTATTACTACCGCATCATCAATGTTCTTTACATTTCGCAACACAGTTTCTACTTCCCCTAATTCTATTCTGTAGCCCCTTATTTTTACCTGGTCATCTTTACGCCCAATAAAATCAATACTTCCATCATTCAGCCATCTTCCTATATCGCCTGTTTTATACATGCGTTCGCCTGGCTTAAATGGGTTCGAAACAAATTTCTCCGCTGTTAATTCGGGGCGGTTTAAATAGCCATGTGCCAGGCCATCGCCACCAATGCATATTTCGCCGCTTACACCTTTCGGTAACAATCTTTTTTCTTTATCGAGAATATAGATTTCTGTATTCGATATGGGTTTGCCAATGGTAGGCTTTATGGGTATATCGCCATTCGAAAAACTATGTGTAACGCCCGTTACCACGTGGGTTTCTGAAGGGCCGTACCAGTTGAATATTTTTACCGAAGGATTTTTATGCAGAAAGGTACGCAAGGCACCGCTTACATATAACTGCTCTCCTGCCGAAATGATCTCTTTAATATGGTTCTCTTCCGATTCGTGAAATCCCACTTCGCTAAACATGCCTTCTAATGCCGCACAAGGCATTGAGATGGATGCTATTTTGTTCTTTATAATGTACTCCTTAAGCTCTAAGAAATTTTTACGTAAGGTTTCACTTGCCACGTATAGCTCTCCGCCGGTGGTAAGTGCATAATAGGTTTCAATAAGCGACATATCGAAACTAAAGGAAGAGAACTGCAAATATTTTTGCCCCGTAAGTAATCCCGATTTGTTCTTTTCCCAACTAATTAAATTACACAACATGGTATGCGTCTGTTCTATCCCCTTTGAATTACCTGTTGAACCCGAAGTGTAAATAATAACCGAGGCGCATTGGCTCAAATTGGTAAGCCCAATATTTGATGCATCTAATTTCTTTAACTGTTCTGCTATCTCTGTTATAGTAATGCAGGGTATATTATTGGTAGATGCTGTTGTGCTTGCTTCATTAACCAGCAATACCTTTGCCTTGCTGTCTTTAATAATGTGGTCGATACGTTTTTCAGGCAACAGCTTATCTATAGGCACATACAGGCAGCCAAGTTTCATTATGGCTATCATACTTATCACCGACCATTCAGAACGATCGGCTAATACGCCAATGCTCTCTCCGGTTTTAATTCCTGTATTCTGTTGTATGTATCTTGCCAGGCGGTTGGCGGTTTCATTCAATTCTTTGTAAGTAAGTGTTCTGTCTTCAAATACAACAGCTGTGGTATCGGGTATCTTTTTTACCTGCTCTTCAAACAGATCAACAACCGTTTTATCATTATGGTAAGCTACGCCAGTGTTATTGAACCCTTCCAGTATCTCATCTCGTTCTGCCTTACTTGTAACTTCAATGGCGTTTACATTTAGGTGTGCCTGGGTATATTGTGTATTCACCAGGGTATTAAAATGTGTTATCAGGTTGTTTATAACCTGGTCGGAAAACGAATCTTCTTTATAATCAATAGCAATGGTCAGGTCGCCCTCTTCCTTATATTCCAGCAAGTGGAACTGAAGATCTTCCTGCTGCTCGCCGTTATGCAAAAAGGTCATATCAGACGAAAAGGCGTTCAGCATTTTTACGTACGTATTCTTTTGATACGAGAACAAAATGTTGGGCTGTTTCTTTATCACATTCAGTTCAGAATACAATTCGATGATCGGGAATTTTTTATGCCTGTAGCAGGTGTTTAAGTCATTCTTTATTTGAAGCAATATGTCTAAGAAAGAAGTATCGCCAAACGATGGAACAGGGAAGGGTAGGGCTTTAACAAAAGTACCTGTGGTATTCTTAAAGCGGATGTTATCGCGGTTAAAAATAGGCAGGCTGATGATAAACTCATTGTTGTTATACAGCTTATTTAAAAGGCCAATTATACCCACAAAGTAGTGTAACACCGTAACTTTATTCTGGGTGCAAAAGTTTTGTATGTTCACAAAGGTTTCCCTGGGCAGGGCTAGTTCCTTCCTTACCGACCTGAAAGATTGATCGCTGGCACTTAACTGTAAACACGATTCAAAAGCCCTGTCGGTATCCAGGTTTTCAAACTTGTTCTTCCAGAATAGTTCATCCGTTTTATATTGCTCAGATAATTTATAGGCATTTTCATCTTCCACAAAATCAGAATACTTAAAGCTTTGTGGAAGCAGCTTTTCCTCGGCGTTTTGTACGCGCTTAGAATAAACTTCAAGGAATTTTTCAACGAAAATATTTATTGAAAACCCATCGAATAAAATGTGGTGTATGTTGAAGTACACATAGTATTTTTCTTCGCAGGGTTTCAGTATCCTCACCTTCAACAGGTCCTGGTGAAAGTCAATCTTTTTCCGGATGTCCTTGTTCATCCAGTCCTGGCAGTAGGCATCGGCATCGGGCCTGCCAGAGTGGTCGAAATATTCTATATCAAACTCGTTGGCCTTTATTTTAGTTTTTTCGTTGCCAAACAGTGTGCCCCTGTTGTGCAATACATCACTAAGTTCAAGCTGCTGCTTTATACACTCAATAAGCGTTACCACATCAAGCTGGCCAATTACTAACGAATAGCCGCCAATATTATATTGTGCCGAGTCCGGAAATTTGACCTGTGAAAAGAAAATTCCTTTTTGAACAGACGATAAGTTGTTAAGTTCCTGATTCATGTAATGTAAAATTCCTGCGTTTTTATACTAATAAGCCCCTTCTCTTGTTCATGAAAATTACATTCCTATAAAACTACCAAGGTGTAATTCTATTATTGGTGGTCAATATCATAAAGCGGCCGCAATATTAATTTAAAAAGTGGTGGTAAAGGGTTTATATAATTGTTAAAAACAGGTTATGCAATAGCCTTGTATAGCCTAATAATACTGCAAAAGTCTGGTACTCTGCATGCTACGTGCAACGAACTATGAATAGAATTTGTGAATAAAAAAATGAAACAAATTCAGTTTAACGCCAGTGGGGCTTTTTTGCCTTTATTCTGTAGGCATAGGGGTAGGCCCAAGCATAATAGTATATTCAATATATTTGCCGGCATATTATTCAAATATTACCTCAATCTTATTACATAGTATCCGCAAAACATAATTTAAATATTTTATGAAAATATATTCAGCTTTAACCTTAATGGCCGTAGTGGCATTTTCATCATGTAAGAACACCGATAAGCCGGCCGCAACAAATACCGATTCTATGCTATCGAACAACCCATTTATAAACCCCAGCACATTACCATTTCAAACAGCCGATTTTAGTAAAATAAAAGATGCTGATTTTAAGCCTGCTATTGAAGAAGGTATAAAGCAACAACTTGCAGAAATAGAAAAGATAGCTAACGATTCTGCTGCACCTACGTTCGAAAATGTATTTGTGGCTATGGAAAAAAGCGGGCAGATGCTGCACCGTGTTAATGGTGTATTTGGCCTGTTAACGGGTGCTAACACCAACCCTACATTACAAAAGGTATCAGAAGAAGTAGCGCCTGAGCTTTCCGGTGCTGAAGATGCCATTTTCCTGAATTCGAAATTATTTAAACGTGTTGAGGCTATTTACAATAAGAGAGAGGATTTGAAACTGGATGCTGAATCGAAACGGTTGGTTGAATATTATTACCAAAAGTTTGTGTTATCGGGCGCTAACCTGAGTGATCAAGCAAAGGACAGTTTAAAAAAGATCAATTCGGAAGAAGCGAGCCTGAGTGCAAAATTTGCTAACCAGTTATTGGGTGCCGCTAAAGGAGCAGCCTTGGTAGTTAGTGATAAGGCTGAACTGGCAGGCTTAAGCGATGGGGAAATTGACGCAGCAGCTGCAGCAGCTAAGGCCAACGGACAAGAAGGAAAGTGGATGATAAAGATTCAGAATACCACACAGCAACCTGCATTGCAATCGTTAACCGTACGTGCTACACGTCAAAAGCTTTTTGAAGCATCGTGGACACGCGCCGAAAAAGGCGATTCGAATGATACCCGCGCTACCATTACCCGCATTGCATTAATACGTGCACAAAAGGCTAAGCTGTTGGGCTACCCTAACTATGCTGCATGGACACTGGTAAACCAAATGGCAAAAAATGTAGATGCTGTAGAGCAGTTCCTTAACCAATTGATACCTGCTGCAACAGCTAAAGCAAAAGTAGAAGCAGCCGATATACAGAAAGTAATTGATTCGCAAAAAGGCGGCTTTAAATTAGAACCATGGGATTGGAATTTTTATGCCGAACAGGTGCGCAAGGCCAGGTATGATTTAGATGAAAGCCAGGTGAAGCCTTATTTTGAACTGGATAGCGTATTGAAGAATGGTGTGTTTTATGCCGCTACCCAGCTTTATGGCATTACCTTTAAAGAACGCAAAGACATAGCTGTATATAATAAAGATGTACGGGTTTTTGAAGTGATAGATAAAGATGGCAGTTCGATGGCGCTTTTCTATTGCGATTATTTTAAACGCGACAACAAAAACGGCGGAGCCTGGATGGACAATATGGTTGGCCAATCGAAGTTACTGGGTACAAAACCGGTAGTATATAACATTTGCAACTTTACCAAACCTGCCGACGGTCAACCTGCGCTCATAAGCTTTGGCGATGTAACTACTATGTTCCACGAATTTGGCCACGCACTGCATGGTATGTTCTCGAACGTAACGTACCCAAGCATTTCGGGTACATCTACCGCGCGAGATTTTGTTGAGTTCCCTTCGCAGTTCAACGAGCATTGGGCATCGTACCCTGATATATTTAAGAACTATGCCAAAAATTACAAAACCGGTGAGCCTATGCCGCAAGAGCTGGTAGATAAAATAAAGAAAGCTGCCACCTTTAACCAGGGCTATAGCTTAACCGAAATACTTGCCGCTGCCGACCTCGATATGCAATGGCACACAATTGCACCCGGCACCCCTATACAAGATGTAGACAAATTTGAAGCTGAAGCTTTGCGCAACACGCACCTCGATCTGCCACAGGTACCTACACGTTACCGTAGCAGTTACTTCCTGCACATTTGGGCTAACGGATATGCGGCAGGTTACTACGCTTACACCTGGACCGAGATGCTGGATGATGATGCGTTTGCTTGGTTTAAAGAACATGGTGGCCTTACCCGTGAAAACGGTCAGCGTTTCCGCGATATGGTATTATCGCGTGCAAATACTGAGGACCTGAAGGAGATGTACCATAACTTTATGGGCCGCGATGCCAATATTCAGCCTATGCTTGAGAACCGTGGTTTAGTAGAGGCGAAGAAGTAGAATGCGCAAATATTCTTTGTGGGTATATATCGTCTTCGTTGTTGTAATGGTAGCTGTGGTAGTCGCTGTTGATTTTCTTTTCTTCAAAGATAATTTCCGGGAAAGGCTGCTTGCCAACATTGCAATTGTGTTGGTGTTCGCGGTGGTTTATTTGAGGTCTTTGAAGTAGTTCACTGTTTCTACTTATCGTTTATGTTTTTTATAAGAGTTACAAAAACAAAAAGGCTTGGATATGAGCCATATGAAAAACCTTAATTCTATAGGGTAACGCTGGTTACTAAAAATGGACTATATTTATTAAAGAATATCGAACTACTTACTTAAAACTAACTTTTAGAATATGAAAAACCACTTTTTATTAATTCTTTTATTGTTTGCAGGATTATTGGCTAAAGCTCAGTATCCTGTTTTATATACCCTGTCGGGCACCAATGGTGAAACCCCTGAGGCTGGCGTTGCTATTTCTAATAATGTGTTGTATGGTACTACATGGGAAGGCGGAGCATATGGATATGGTTGCATATTCTCCATTCATACTGATGGCAGTAACTATAAGAAAATACTTGATTTTAATGATACAAATGGTGGCTATTCCGGTACTACATTGAATGTTATTGGCTATAAATTATATGGAATGACCGGGCAGGGTGGCAAATATAAGTATGGATGTATCTTTTCTATTGACACCAATGGCGTAGGCTATAAAGATATGTATGATTTTAACAGCTCTACTCAACCTGGTAATTTTATGACTTTATCAAATGGGTATTTGTTTGGAATGCTAGGGCAATATCAATATCCTGCTGTGTATAGCGAAATCATTTTCTCTATTGATACTAATGGAACAGGATATAAAACGATTCATAGCTTCCCTGCTGGTGGATATGGCTCTCAGTCTGGAGGGTTGACACAAGCAGGCGGAAAGTTTTACGGTATTTCACGCTCCGGCGGAACTATGGGCTATGGCAGTATATTTTCTATTGATGCCAATGGGAATAATTATAAAGATCTGTATGATTGCGATTCATTAAATGGCAGGCTGGCAGGAATCAACTCATTGGTTATATCGGGTAGTAAAATGTACGGTGTCTCAACTTCGGGTGGTACTAATAATGTTGGATATGTATTTTCGATGGATACAGCGGGTGGAAATTATAAAAACATATATAGTATTATTACTAAAGATGGAAATGAATACTATCCTACAGGTTCCTTAGTGCTTTCTGGCAGCACATTATATGGGCAAGGAGTGAATGCTGTTTTTTCTATTGACAGCAGTGGTACGGGATATACCGAATTACTGGATTTGCCTCCAAATGTATTTACTAATAATTCTATTATCCTTTCAGGAAATAATATTTATGGAACTTCAGTGAATTCTGATAACGGGGGTTGGGGCACGGTTTTTAATTACAAATTGCCTAAAGACACAGTTTATAAAATTGCTCCAATTAAATGTTATGGCGATAGTACAGGATCTGCCAGCATGAATGTATCATTCGGTAACCCACCATATACTTACACCTGGTCTCCCAATAATATTGTGGCTGATACCATTAATGGACTGCCTGTAGGAATGTATACTGTAACTGCCAGAGACAGGAACAATTACCAACTAATTGATTCTATTAAAATTGTACAGCCTTCACCTATTGCAATAAACAATTCTACTATCTTGTCTGCATGTAAGGTTAATAGCGGAGTTGCCAGTGTAAGTGTGTCAGGCGGTATACCTCCTTATATGTATAGCTGGATACCAAGCGGGGGTAGTGGTTCAATGGCAAGCGGGTTAGCAGTAGGTTATTATACCTGTGCCATAACCGATTCATTGGGCTGCATCAAACATGAAAGCTTTACTATTAAAGACAGCGGTACACTTGGGGCAATTATTAATACTTCAAAAATATTATGTCATGGTGATAGTAGTGCAACTGCTATTGCAAATGTTAGTGGAGGAACAGGCCCCTTTACCTATTCATGGGCTCCTTACGGTGGAGTAAATTCGATGGCCAATAAGTTAGCGGCAGGAACATACACGGTAACCGTAACCGATTCAAACGGATGTAAGGCTGACACTTTTGCTACTATTACTCAACCTTCTCTATTTTTTTTAATACCACATTATGTATTAGAAACTCAGCTTAGCAATTGTAATGGAAGTATTTTGGTTAATTGCCAGGGCGGTACACCACCGTATAGTTATTATTGGGCAGGAGGGGCAACAACTGATTCTATAGGAAAATTATGCCCGGGTAATTATTGCATTAAAGCTACCGACTCTCTCGGCTGTATAGATAGTACATGTTTTATTGTTAAACTTGATACCACAGTTGGAATAAACGCAATTATAAAGCCATTTAATGCAATAGCCTATCCCAACCCAAGTACTGGTGTATTCAATTTTACAATTAACGATGCACAATATATAATGAATAGTGAACTTTCAGTTTACAGTACATTCGGGCAAAAGATATATTCAAAAAAAATATTTAATCCACATTCTGCGTTATCGATTGATATAAGTGAACAACCAAGCGGTGTTTATTTTTACAAAATGATATCCAACAGCGGTACTGAACTTGCTAATGGCAAGCTACTCATTAATAAATAACCCCACACTCTCGCAAGTTTAGCGCGGAATAAATGTGAGGATAAGTAACACAATGCCAAACAAAGCTGAAATACCGATACTTGGTTTTACTTCTGATAAGGAATGGGAATTGTGGCTCGTTAAGAATCACGCAAATTCGAATGGTCTTTGGCTTAAAATATTCAAAAAAGATTCAGGGTGTAAGACTGTGACCTATGCAGAAGCGCTTGATGTGGCCCTTTGCTATGGATGGATAGATGGGCAAAAGAAGAGTAATGATGGGCAATCCTTTCTTCAAAAATTTACTCCGCGGAGAGCAAAGAGTATATGGTCGAAGGTAAATACGGAGCATATTGAGCGGCTTACCAAAGCCGGGAAGATGAAGCCTGCAGGAATTAAGGTAGTAGAGGAAGCTAAAGCGGATGGCAGATGGGATAAAGCGTATTCCTCAGCCAGTAAAATGACGATACCCGAAGATTTCTTGAAGGAGCTTAGCAAAAACAAAAAGGCCGAAGCCTTTTTCAAGACCCTTAATAAAACCAATCTGTTTAGCATTGGCTTCAGGCTGCAAACTGCAAAGACAGAGGAAACACGGCTAAAACGAATGAAGGTGATCCTGGATATGATGAAGAAGGGGACAAAGTTTCATTAAAAAGCACCCATTGCTGTGATCATCTTTTCTTTAAATCGCTGATGATCTCATACGAATGAAGCCTTGCTGCATGGTCATAAATCGGAGAAGTGATCATGATCTCATCTACCTGTGTTTCATCTAAAAACTTTTGAATTTTAGTATACACCTTTTCAGGGCCACCTATAAGTGAGTATGTCGTCATTTGTTCAAGGGCTGCTTGCTGAAGAGGGTCAATGTAAAATTCATTCGGCTCAACAGGAGGTTTAAGTTTTTCGCGCTGCCCGGTAATAATACCCAAATAAAGCCTTTTATAGGAAGTTGCCAGTTTGTCGGCTATTTCATCCGTATCTGCGGCTATTGCGCCAACACATGCCATGGCGTAAGGTTCTTTTAATTGTGCAGAAGGCTGAAAGTGCTGGTGATAAATGGCCAGCGCCTGGTGCAGTTGGGTAGGTGCAAAGTGACTCGCAAAAGCATAAGGTAAACCCAAAGCTGCGGCCAGGTGTGCACTATCGGTACTTGAGCCTAATATCCAAATGGGTATATCTAATCCCTCGCCGGGGAATGCCCTTACACGACTATTTTTATTGGAGGCAGACAAGTATCCCTGTAATTCTTTTACGTTTTCAGGAAACTCCATTGCGGCTCTTTGGTCTCGCCTGAGTGCCATAGTTGTCAGTTGGTCTGTACCCGGTGCACGGCCCAGGCCCAGATCAATACGGCCGGGATAAAGGGTTTCCAGTGTGCCAAATTGTTCGGCAATAATTAATGGTGCATGGTTAGGTAACATAACACCACCCGAACCAACCCGTATAGTAGATGTTTGCGATGCAATTTGCCCTATAAGTACAGATGTAGCCGAACTGGCAACCCCTTCCATGTTATGGTGTTCTGCCAGCCAATATCTTTTGTAGCCCCACTTTTCCACATGCTTGGCAAGGTCTGCACTGTTGGCAAATGTATAGGCAATCGATTTGCCATCTAACACCAATGCCAGGTCTAATACCGAAATACCTATGTCTGAGATCTTTTTCTTCATAATAAAACTTCTTCAGCAACTTTAATATGCTCATTATAAAGACGTGTGAAGAAGCCAAATACTTTAATATCTGGATACTATAATGGCTTTAGCAAAAAGGGCAGGAGCAAAGATCACTAAACCTGCACAAAAAGCTTTTTGGGGCGGATATCATGGTTACTTTCAAGACCCGGATGGGCATTTGTGGGAAGTGTTGTGGAATCCTCAATTCTTGCCTAAAGATTAGTTAGTTATAATTTCTTTATCTATTGCTCATTTACAGGCACTAGTACTCGTGCCACGGCGGTATATGTAATACCGTTCAATAATAAGGGTATTATTGTATGCTTAAACAAACCGTTTTTAATTAACTTACTGCAATGAGTAACGAAGAGACTAGTCATAAAATTCTTAAAGAGAGATATGTACCGACGGCAGAATTTTACAGCCAAATAATAGATAGTTTGCAGGACTACTCCATTTTTACAGTTGATACAGAATTGAATATAAATAGTTGGAATTCGGGAGCAACAAAAATATTTCAATACGAAACGGATGAGATGGTTGGTAGGCCCTTTGAAACAATTTTTACCGAAGAGGATAGAAAAGCGAATATTCCGAAAGATGAAATTGACAAGGCTTTAAAATCGGGAAGATCTGTTGATATAAGATGGCATTTGTGTAAAGATGGGACAACCTTTTATGCAGATGGTTTAGTGTTTCCGTTAAAAAATGATAAGGATGAAGTTATAGGGTACGTTAAAATATTGAGGGATATAACAATTAGAAAAAGAACTGAAGACGCAATAAAGAAATATACCAAAGAACTTGAAGAACTGAACACGCACAAAGAAGGTATACTTGCTATCCTGTCTCACGATTTAAGAAGCCCTTTGGCAGGCATTATTGCGGGTGCTGAATATCTGAAAAAGAATTTTGATACAGTAAAACCTGAGGTAGCAAAGGAGTTATTGGAAGAACTTCACAAAGCAAGCGTTAATGAGTTGAATATGTTAGATTATTTGGTGGAATGGGCAAGGATAAAATATGCCGCTGATGCATTTACCCCAACTAAAATTGAACTTACCCATTATGTGCAGCGGGTATTTGCAATGTTAAAAGAAACTGCATCTGTTAAGACCATAAACCTGCATCACGAAATAGAAGAGAATACTACTGTGTTTGCAGATGAAAAAATGTTATTGTCTATAATTCAGAATATCGTTTCTAATGCTATAAAGCATTCTAACGACGGAGGACACGTTAGGGTTACCGCTAAAGAAAGCGATGATAAAATTATAATTGAAATAAAAGATACAGGTATTGGTATGTCGAAGGAGATACAAGACAAGCTTTTTGCGCCACAGGTAAGTTCTCTTTCAAAAGCCAGGGAAGACAATAAGGGCGCCGGCATAGGTTTGTTATTGGTAAAGGGCTTTTTGGAAAGAAACGGCGGAGAAATATGGGTTGAAAGCGAGGAGGGCCAGGGCTCATCTTTCTATTTTACATTACCTATAAACAAACCCACAGAGAAAAAAGATCCCGTGCTCCCACAAGTTTAGCCTAAATAACTTATTCTGATAAAAGGTTAGGTTTTAAACTTGACGATACTTGCACGCAAGTCTCCGGTTTGCGGGGCCATGGTCTCACTATACTATAAGATTGAGCATAATATAGAGGCAATTGCCTATAGCTTATAACATCATTTGATTTATTAAATTTGAGTTTCAATCTTTTGCTAAGCTACAACTGAAAATGAAATTTGAATTCATTAAGCCCAGCCCGGAACTAAAGCCCTATATTGCCAAGATATGGATTTTTGAGAATAGTATGGGGCTTGTTAATCATGGCACACTTATTGCACCCAATGCAAAGCCGAAGATTATTGTACCTTATACAAATACTTTAACTACAACTGACAAGCAAAAAACAGCCATTTGCAAAGAAGGAGACATTTGCTTCATCGGAATTAGGGATGAACCAGTGACTCTTGGAACTCCAAAAGGCGCCACCGGCTCAATTGGAATAGAATTAACCACGGCTGGAGCATATAGGTTTCTAAATAACCCGATGTATGAAATAACAAATAATGTATTCAGCTTTTCTGAGCTTTATGGGAAAGATGGCAGTATGTTAGTGCAAAAAATGATGAATGAGGAAGACCCTTTGCAAAAGGTAAAGATAATCCAGGATTTTTTGATGGCGCAACTTAAAGAGGAAAACAGATATAGCTCTATTATTGATTACTCAGTTCATTTTATTTCATCATCACATGGCCTTGCTTCTATTAAGGAACTTGAAAAGAAAACGGGATATACAAAAAGATATATAGACTTATTATTTAAAGATCATTTGGGTATTTCTCCAAAAACGTACGCTACTATTGTCCGCTTTCAACGGTTTTATAAACATTTGGCAAATGCTGAGTCTCTTAAATCAGATGCCCATGCATTTTTAGAGCTGTATTACGACCAATCTCATTTTATAAAAGAATTCAAGCGGTATACAGGTCACACGCCAATGCAGTATTCAAATATGAATAACGATTTTGGAGATAATTTTTAGGGATTTCCCTTTTTTACAATGCTAAAAAATACAACTTCTGTTACTTTGCCTAAATTTTAAAACAAAATTCATGGAAAAGAAAATGAGTTCAGAAACAAATGCAATTAACTGGTTTGATATATCGGTTAATGATATTAAAAGAGCCTCAAAATTTTATGAAACCATTTTGGAAATCAAAACAAATCCTGTAGAAATGATGGGGATGAAAATGGCTATGTTCCCTTACGACCCATCTAAGGGTAAAATAAGCGGCGCTTTGGTACAAAGC
>Ga0206844_10006_pt1 | contig 65794 bp, 57 predicted proteins | sample Alteio_BWOrgCont_22_FD_152907 | JGI IMG/M metagenome (GOLD analysis project Ga0206844, IMG submission 152907) | Enriched cells from forest soil in Barre Woods Harvard Forest LTER site, Petersham, Massachusetts, United States -... | ecosystem: Environmental > Terrestrial > Soil > Temperate forest >...
CCATAGGGTTCATTTCCAGGAGATTCTGCAAGACCTAAGCCGCCCGCGACGAATCTGGGCGTAAAGGAATAACACGTTTCTTTGAAGGGTGCCGGCGAAGGCGTGCAGTCTCTCTCTTTACTGATAATTTTCGCAGAATATCTGCTGCTGCGCCACGCAGCCAGCCGCGCCGCAACTGTAAAGTGTAACGCACAGCCAGACGTTTCTCAGGATGTGAGATCGTAAGCGGCACCGAGGTAAGAGCCTCAGCAAGGCGTTTTCCCCGTTTTGCAGCATTTCAGCGAATTCCGGCCCTCAGCAAGCCCTAAAATTGAGCCGTTGCCAGCTGTCATCCGAAATCTGTAAATGTTACGTCTGCAGTTGTTCGCGGGAGAAATTTTCAGTGTACGAAGACGACGACGCACAGCACGATACAGCCAGCGCCCCGGCACTGCTGATAACCTGCCTGCGCGGCGCGCCGTTCGTCATTTCTCCGGATACGGACTGGCAGGCCCTGCTGTCGCTGGCTGAGGCGCATGGAGTATCGCTCGTTCTTGCCCAGATATTCCATGAAAAACAGATTGAAACTCCCGCCTTCTTTACCGCCGCCGTTCGTGAACGCACCGCTGTCACGGAGGCACTCGCATCTGAGCTTGAAAACCTGCTAAACCAGTTCGCTGAACGGCAGATCGAAGTACTTCCGCTGAAGGGGCCGGCACTGGCGAAAGCGCTCTATGGCGATGTGGCGATGCGCCCTTGCGACGATCTCGATCTTCTGGTGCGCCGCGAAGATCTCTCTCGGGCAGAAAAGCTGCTGCTTGATATGGGTTTTGCCGCTCCTGCTGAAGGCGACGATTATCACCGTAAATTCATCCGCGACGGGTTAATGGTCGAGTTGCACTTCGAGGTGGCGTCGCCCCGGTCGTTTCTCTTCGATCTGGCCGGCCTCTGGAGCCGCACCCGGAGCGGTGAGTTTCAGGGCGCGCATATGCGTGTCATGGCCGATGAAGACCTCGTCCTGTTTTTGTGCCTCCACGGCCTGAAACACGGCTTTTCCAGGCTCATCTGGATTCTCGACCTTGCTCACGCATTGGGGAAGATGCAGGCTGAAGGCTCCTGGGAGCTGGCGCAGCACGCGCGACAACAAGGGTTGGAGCAGGTGCTGCTGATCGGCTGCGAAGTGGTGCGCGAAGTCTTTCCGCAACAGCTGCCGCAAGAGTTGGAGGCGGTTCTGGCTGCGTCTCCGGAAGCAGCCGAGCGGGCGCGTCGCGCCGTTGCACAGCTGCTGGTGGAGAGCACCGGTAGAAACAACGATCCCGAGATATGGAGCTTCTATCTGCACACAGAAAGCAGAGCGAGCGGGAAATGGCGCCGCCGGTTGACTTTCTTCGTGCCCACAGCCGGCGATTACGCCTGGGCCGAGCGCCACGGGATTTACCGTGGGCTCATGCCCGCCTTACGGCCTTTTCGCCTGCTGCATAAATATGGTGCTTCCCGAGCGTGGCGGATTTTGTTTCCACCGCCGGTTTGACGACGCGCCCGCTTCTACGGCTTGCTATGAATCGCGCGCGCCTTCGAGACAAACACCAATAACGGGGCTGCTACGATCGCAACTTTGCCGTATCGCGCAATCAGCTCGCGCCGGTTCGATGTCTCCGGCTGAGGTGTAGTATCGGGCACAGAGGGGGACGCTGCATCCTGCGAGTGTATTTCTTCCTTGTTGTCCTTCATGATCCTGATTGAATCTCCTTTTAATTGACTACGGGGCAGTGACGCCTGCAGAAGTACTTGTTCCATACTTGCTGCTGCCGTCCGGGGTGTAAGTTGCGTGGAGTGAGTCGCCTGGAACGAGGGCAAGTCCACTGTACGGTACAGAAATCCGGGTCCCGCTCAGCAGCACTCCGGTGTTGTCGCTGAAGCAGTTGGAGACCACGATGTCGGGCGTGCCGTCGAGGTCAAGATCGCCAACGGCGGCAGAGTACGGGCTGTCTCCCACATTGAACGGGGCCAGCGCCGTATACGTTCCACCGGCACTTCCAATCACCAGACTGACGGTGTTATCCGTGTAGTTCGACACGACGAGGTCCGGGATGCCGTCGCCGTTAAAATCGGCGAAACTCACATCGTCCGGCCCTTTGCCAACAGAAACAATTGTTGGTGCACCGAATGCGCCGCTGCCGGTGCTTTTGAGTACGCTGATGGTGTTGCTTTTGAAGTTGGCTACAGCCAGCAGCAGCGCGCTCCCGCTGCCGTTGACGGCGAGTGCCTGCGGCCCGCTGCCCACGCTGATGGTTGTTGCGGTGAATGTTCCGTTCTCGTTATTCAGCAGGGTCGTCACCGTGCCGTCGTTGTAATTTGCGACAGCCAGATCGGAATAGCCGTCGCCGTTGAAATCACCCGCGCGGATGGCCTCGGGATCGTGTCCCACACCGATCGGCGCACCCAATGGCGTCAAGCTGCCACTCCCGTTCCCGAGAAGAATGCTGACGGTGTTATCTCCCGTGTTGGCGACGGCTACGTCGAGGTCGCCATCGTGATTAAAATCGCCTGTCGTAAGCGATGTAGGCGTGTTGGCCGCTGAACCGACGGTGTAAAACGTTGGGGGTTGGAAAGTGCCGTTGCCATTGCCCAGCAATACAGCGATCTGGTTGGTGTTGAAGCTGGCGACGATCAAATCCAGCGTGCCGTTGCCGCGCAGGCTCACCAGATGGTTTTCAGCCGGGCCGAAGCCGGGGGCAATCAGGACTGACGTAGCAGCCTGGAAGGTGCCGTCGCCGTTCCCTAGCTGCACGCTCAATGAATCCGTGCCGAAAACGGAAGTGATCAGGTCCAGCTTTCCGTCGCCGTTTATGTCAGCCAGCGTTGTCCAGTCGGGCAGGCTGTTTACGCCCGTGTCGGTTGTCACCTGCGGCAACAGAGCAGGAGTTGCGGTGGCTGTATTGAGCGTCACCGGAGCCGCGACGGGAGTGCCCGAAGTCGTATCCGTAAAGGAGAGCTGGCCGCTCGGCGCGGTAAAGCCCAGGCCGAAGACATCGATCGTAGCCGTCATCGCTGTCAGCGAAGCGATCAGGGTTTGCGACCTTCCGAAGATGGTCAGAGCGGCCGTCGTCGATGTTGAGGAGTAGTTCGTATCTCCACTGTAGGAAAGTGCAAGAGAATGGCTGCCCGAACTCAATGTCGTTGGAATAGGTATGGCGGCGGCTCCCCCGGCGAGCCCAACCGAGGTGACTGCCCCACCGTCAAACGCATAATTCAATGAACCCGTCGGCCCTGCTCCGCTGCCCACTGCAGTCATGGTCACGTTGACTGTTCCACCCTGTCCTTGAATTGGATTTGGAGGCGTGATCGAATTGCCGATGTTCGCTGCTCCTAATGCAACTGTTAACCCAATACTCGAATTGGTCGCTGCATAAGTCGTAGTGCCGAGGAAATTGACTGTGAGAGTATGTCCTCCCGGAGGCAACAGGCTAAACGGACCTGATATTGCGTAGAGGTTCGCGCCGACTAGCGTCAACCCAAATGGACTGCCTCCCAGGGAAGCTGAGCCGTCTACGAGCACCTGGAAATTACTTGCCGTGATGCCGGTCGCGTTGCTTGGATTGAGCTGGACAGTGATTGACGCTGGTGGTTGTCCATACAGGAAAGCCGTGCTGGGACTTGCGGCTATTTGCAGCGAGGTCCCGGTTTTAGCTTGCGACGTGAAGTTGATTGCATCGGTCTGCTTGTCAAAAGTTACAGTGACTGTCCCTGGACCGGTCGTCGAAGGCGTAAGAACTGCAGTGCCAACGCCGGACGTATTGAATGTTCCCGTGGTAAGCGCAGGACTTGCAGTCACGCCTGTAACGTCGAACGAATACGTATAGTCGGCCGCTACGGCAGGAAATGCGCCGGTGATAGGATTGCCGTTCGAGTCATTGTTCAGGCCAACTGTGAGATTCATGCTTCCGCCCGGCGGGATTGAAGTGACGTCGGATGTAAAGCCAAGCTGGGCATACGGCGCGACTGTCATGTTCCCGGTTGACGAATCGTAAAGCACGGCCTGGTCACAGCCATCGCCGGTGGTCGTCGGTCCGGCGTTGCATCCCCACCAATTTTCGGTGGCGGTGACACTTCCCGCGCCCGGGCCTTCAGGATCGCCGTTTGCCAGTCCGCTTGCGCCGCCGGTCGATGTATTCCCAAAGATGCGGCTCAACGTCATCTGGAATAAATTGCCTGAAGCAGCCGGTTCCGGACCTACAAGAATAGCGCCGCCCGCCGTGGTCGCAGAATTACTTAAAAAATTGGTGCTTGTGATGGTGGTTGCCGTTTCAGGCGATACGATTTCGCTCAACATGCCGCCGCCCCAGCGGCCGGCAGTGTTGCCGCTAACAACCGACGTGGCAAGAACAATGCCTGTGCCCGTGTCGAAGCCGCCGCCGTCTACATCGGCAACATTCGAGCTTACGGTAATGCCCGTCAAGATTGTCTGGGGTGTACCTGTGCCCCTCGCGGTAAGAAATAGACCGCCCGCCGTCCCATCCGCGCCTGGATCACTCGAATTGACGCTTACCTGCGCCCGGTTGGCGTTGAACACGGTATTGGTGGAAGTCATGGCTACGGAGGGAAATGCAATATAGACCCCACCGCCCACCTCCGCCGTTGAATTGTTTGAAATGCTGCCGCCAGTCAAAGTAAGCGTGCCGGTGCCGCCGCCTGCCGAGTTCTCAGCCCAGATGCCACCGCCGGCTCCCCAAAGGATGGTGCAGTTTTCCACGCTCGTATTGCTGAGCGTCAGGTTACCGGTGCCGAAAGCGTCCCAGTTGATGCCCCCGCCGACGTTGTTCGTGAGCCCGCTGCTGTTGGTGTTGACATTGTTATTGTTCGCGGCATTTTCCAGAAGCAGGTTTTCAAGCGTCACATCGAAGACATAGGAACCGCCGCTCGGATTTTCCGACCCAAACGGCCCGGGATTCATCGTGAATATGGCATCGTTGTGCTGCGCGTCGATCGTGACTCCACCGCCTGACGTGCTTCCAATGATGGTCACCGGACCAAGAAGCTCCAGATGCGTCAGGCCGTTCCCGTTGGCATCGAGAGTGCCCGCCTGCCAGGTCAGAGGATACGTGCCCGCTGGCACCATGATCGTGTCCGTCTGGCCCGCGCTGATGTTGTCTGCCCCATCGGCGTTGGCATAGGTAACGGCATCGCGCAGCGTGCAGGCCTCACCCGCGCCTTGCGTGCAGCGTGTGCCATCTCTTGGATCGGTGGCCGTTCCTGTGTTGTCTACCTGGACATTCACATATAAGGTGTTGCCCGGGCTGGGCAGCACGATCTCCGGCGAGGGATCGTCGGCATGCAGCACCACGAGCCCGGGCCGTCCATCCGCGCTGACACGCATCGATTGCGCCGCAACCACGCTGCCCGAGGGCGCGGTGCTGACAGCAACGCGGCCCTGTACCGGCTGCGCCAGCTTAGGAGCGGGCATGCTGTGGCTGATCACTACGCGCTGCTGCTGCGAAGAATTGAGCACCACCAGATCGTCCATCCCGCTGCCCGAGAAACGGGAGCGCAGCATAACCGGCACATCGGAGCCGAAAGCGAGCATGCCTGCTTCGGCGTGGCTTTCGGCCTCAACCCAGGGCTCGTTGCCCGTATTGCCGGCCTGTTGCGCCAGTGACGGCGAGCCGGGATGAGCCCGCTGCAGGCGCCGTGCTGCTGCAATCTCCTGCGAAGTGTAGGGGCGTGCGTCGAGGCCCTGATGAGCCAGGATGATCATCTTGCCGCTAGCAGTCAGCACGGAAAGCTGCATCTGCGCATGGCGGTCGAAGAGAAACTCGCCGGCTGCGACCGTTTTCACGCCGCTGACCGGCAGCGTTTCCAGCCTGCCGCCGCCGCTGAGCGCATTCTTGCCATGCAGCACCAGCAATTCGCCGCCCGCTACGATGGCCGTGTCCGGAATGAAGTCGGTATCGAGGTTCGCGACCGTCAGGATCGTCGCCGCACTGGGCAGCGCATAGACGGCGCTCGTCGACAATCCAGCAGCGTTGTAACTCAGGATTCCCAGCTTCGCTCCGCGGCCTGATTCGTAGCCGACAAGCACGGCCTCCCCGGAAATGGGCGCACCCGGCCGATATGCGGCCAGCGCCGTAACCGTTCCCGGCAGCGTAATGGAAGCAGCCTTCGGCAGAAAAGTTCCCTGCCCCGTTCCAAACATCACCTGCAATAGACTGCTTCCCTGAGATGCGTAGACCAGATCGAGGTGGCCGTCGCCGTTTACATCCGCCGAAATCATAAAGCTGGGCTGCGTTTTCAGCGCGATTGTCTTCGACGGCTGCAGAAATGCTTGTGAATATTCGTGTCTACCTGCGGCCAGCCAGCTCGCCTGTGTCTGCGGAGTAATGGCGTCGGGATTGCCGCGTAGCAGTGCGATAGACCCGCCGCTTTGCAGTCCATAGGCAATCGCAAGGTCAGGCGTGCCGTCTTCATCGAAATCGCCCGATGCCATCGCCAGCGGACGCGGCTGCTCTCCGGAGAATTGCAGATGCAGTGAGCGGCTCTGCGGCAGTGGGTTCAGCGTCTCAACGCGCCTTTGTGCGGACGCCGCATTCCAGCCCGGCAGGATACACACCAAGGCAAAGAGCAGCGTAAAAGCGGCGAGGGATGACAGCTGACGACAAAACTGCTGCGTGGGACACATGAATGGCCTCCAAATCCCTCTTGGGGATGCACTGGCACAGGAAAGTTCACACATGCAGGAGAACGATAAAAATGCGACAGAAAAGAAGCAGGACAGTCTATAGAGTCTTTAGGAAACAGGTCCTTCCCGATAGCACTTGAGAAGGTATCTGCATGCGCGCACGATAAACAGGTGAAAGTCTCCCTTAGCCGCGAGGCATTGTCAATGCAATTTCTTCGCGCTGACGGAATTCAAATTCTCTAACGCTTGCCGGCCTGGTTCAAAGGCTGGATGCATGGCGCTTTTCACCCGTGAAAAGGCCGCCTCGTAGCGCATACCCATCGCATCCGGTCCAAGAGGAACCAGGAAAAGCTCGCATTCTCCCATGCTGGGATGAGTGAGCTTGTACGACCCCTGCGGAAGCCAGGGTGAAAGCGCGCCCGTGAATATGAGCGAAAACTGCTCGAGCTGCTCGTTCGAGTGATCGGTAGCTTCGGTCAGCTCCAGCTCACAGCTTTCGAGCCGCGCGACCCGGAAGCGGGTGCGGCAATGCGGGACAAAATCCTCGAGTGTGATCCTTTCGGCCATGCAAACCTTTCTCGCATTCGCGAATCTCGGCTATGCCGTTCCGGGCGTCCATTCCATCTGCACATACATCGGATCGACACTCGATGGCACAAAGCCCAGCTGCTGGTAAAGGCGGGCAGCCGGATTGCCCTGCAGCACCTGCAGGCGCAGAGGACAGTGCTCTGTTTCGCACCTGCGCAACAACTCCCGCAGCAGCCCTGTGCCGATGCCTCTGTTGCGGTGCGCTTCGAGCAGGGCAATATCGATCAGGCGCATCGCCGCCGGCTCACTGCTGACCAGCATCCGCCCGATGCACTCGCCATTTCGGCAGATGATCCTGTCCTCCGCATCCAGGAAGCCGGACCGGTACGACCGTCTTTGCGCCTCGAACTGCATCCGCAGAAACAGCTGCTGCTGTTCCGCCGGCCAGCCCCACGCATCGACTTCCCGGCGGCGCACATCGCAATACAGCCGAGCAAGGAATTCCTCATCTTCCGGGACTGCATCCCGCAGAACAATCTCCATCATTGTCATGCGCTCAGGAACGCGTTGGGTAAATCCCCTCGAGAGCAATCACGAAATTCAGCGTCAGATAGGGCGGCATATTGTTATGCGGCTGATTGCCGCCGATGGCGCTCACCGCAGTCGCTATCAACGAAGCCGCATTCTGCGTGGAAGCTGGCGCATACGCGGGCTCCTTGCCGCGGCCGCCGCCGCCGAAAGTTACCGTTGGGCCGGGAGTATCCGAATTGCTGGCGGCAGCACTCTTCACGGTGTGTGTATGCGCCGGCAGCTGCGTGAGCAACAGCGTCACACTCGTTTCTCCGCCGGTTTCCCCGATCACCCGTGGCGTAAGCCCTGCGCCATTTCCCTGGTCCATGGGGGCGCGGCCCTGCAGATTAGGCAGCGCGAAGGTGCTCGTACCGTTGCCGCCATAGTAGGTGCCCAGCAGGGAAAAGAGCGCCGTATTTTGTGAAATAGGGAGCAGCTGTCCATTGCACAAAGCCCAACCGTAGGGAGCAAAGTTGAACGGGACTACGCGAATTTCTCCTAAAAATTGATCAGCCATAAACCAACCCTTTCCGTGTCAGTTTTGCGATGGGAAAATTCCCTGGAGCGCAATCACAAAATTCAGCGTCAGATAGGGCGGCATGTTGTCGTGCGGCTGGCTTCCGCCAGTCGACGCGACAGCCGCAGGGTTCAGAGTCGTGTTCGGCGGCGGCTGCGTGTTGTAGGGGTTTGCCGTGGACGCCGCCCACGTATTGTTGGTAGCCGACGGGGACGTGGCCGCCGTCGTCACGCCTTGCGCCGTATGGCTATGCGATGGCGTCTCCGGCACTGTCAGCGTGTGCGCGGCTTCGCCTGCAACCTGGCCCAGGATAAATCCGTTGCCCTGGTGCAGCGGCATGCTCGCCTGCAGGTTCGGGAGCTGAAACGTGGTAATGCCGTCTCCACCGTAGGTTGTTCCCAGCAGCGCAAACAAGGCCTGGTTCTGGTTAATGGCTAGAGTTTGCCCATTGCAAAATGCCCAGCCCTTGGGTGGAAAGTTGAAACTTACGATTCTGATTTCAGAAAGATAAGGTGTTCCCATAAAGCTCCTGTCCGTTCAGTTCTGGCTCGGGTAAACGCCATAAAGGGAAATGATGAAATTCACCACCAGAAATGGCGGCAGGTTATCGTGAGGCTGGCTGCCGCCGGTCGACTGCAGTGCGCCCGGGGCCATGGAATCCGCGGGCGTCTCAGTTGAGAACTGTCCCAGGGTCGAACCGGCCCACAAGCCGCCTGCCGGGCTGGGCTGGGTGCCGCTGTTCGCGCCCTGCGCGGCCACCAAAGCATGCGTGTGCGCTGGAATCTGCGCCGTCGTCAGCGTCACGTTCTCAGTGCCCGAGATCTGCCCGATCACCATCGTACTGCCCGCCTTTGAGCCCTGGTGAAAGGGAATGCGGCCCTGCAGGTTAGGAAGATTGAAGTTGCTGACCCCATCGCCACCGTACGTCGTGCCGATAAGGCTGAACAACGCCTCGTTCTGCGAAATGGGCAGGACCTGTCCGTTGCAGAATGCCCAGCCCTCCGGGGCAAAATTAAACCCCACCATGCGAATCTCACCTACATACGGCTGACTCATTGCAAGCCTCCAGTATTGAGGGGACCAAGGGCCAACTCAAGTGCGTGATGAAAGAATCGTTGCTTTACGGCTTCAACGATGAAAGACCAAGGACAGAAAGATGCAATCTCCGACTTTTTCGCACACCATCCGAGGCGCCGGAAAAATCGCTGCGGACCACAATATAGGTAAATCCAGAAAACCGCCAAACAATTTATTTTGAATTTGTAACTTCAAAGACTGATAACCGTTTCAGCTTTGTCTTCCTGGCACCTGTCCACTTAGGCGAGATAAGATTCCTCTCAAAGCCAACTAATAATGTTGAACTCATAGGCGCATCTTGGAAGAGATAGAAGAAACAGCCATTCATAACTTGCAGCGTGTCGCCACCGCGCACTCTCGGCAGTGGCTCTACCTGCTGGGCGAGGATGGGGTGGTGTATTCGGAGACACGGAACCTGTTCGCTGGCCTCGATGCCGCCGGAGTGTCCGCATATCGCGCCTTCGACGGGGGCGCGAGCGTCCAGGACCTGATGAAGCTCGATTCCACGTCCAGTTCCTCCAACGCGCAAGAAGATGCGCTGAATGCTATCTATGCGCTCTCCCAGGGACGTTTTTTCACCGGGGGCCTTGCCAATAATCTCGAGAATGAAGACCCCAGGACCGCATGGCCGCCGCTTGACCGCCCCGCAAACGCAAATCTTGTACTCCACGACATCCCGGTCTTCCTCGAATACTCCATGGGTGCGCCGGGAGAGCTTTGCCGCGACTGTTTCGAGAGCTGTCCGGCAACCACGCAGGCTGCCCGGTGCCGCATGTCCGCACACTATGCAGAAGACGGATGGGCAATCCACGTGAATGATCGTCCGCTTCTGTCTGCATTGCGCGCGGAACAAATTGGGCTGGGCTTTCTGCATGCTGCGCGATCCCTGCTCTACGCCGAAAGCGGATACGATATCGCTTTTCACGCGGCCATGGTCACGGACCGCGATCGCGGCGTCATGCTTTGCGCGCCGCGCGAGGCGGGCAAAAGTACGCTGGCTGCTTATCTGGCCGCACATGGTTACGAATTCCTGGCCGACGAGCCTGCTCTGCTGCGTCTTGATACGGCTTCGGTCACGTCTCTCCGCCTGCCTATCAGTTTGAAAGAGGGTAGCTGGGCCGTACTTCAGCGCGAATGGCCTCAGGCAGCTCATGCGCCCATTCACCTGCGCTCCGACGGTGTGAGAATCCGCCTGCTGCATGCGCCGCAAACGCGTCTCTCCGCTCGCCTCACGCACATCGTATTTCCCTGCTACGATCCGGCGGCGTCCACACCCGCTATAGAGCAGCTGACTCCGCTCCGAACTCTCAGTCTGCTGAACGATGGCGGCATGCTTCTCGGAAGAGATTTCGCCCGGCCGGCATTCGAGGCCTTCCTGCGGTTGATCTGTGCTGTTCCCGCTTACGCGATGCGATATGCATCGCTCGATGAAGCCGCCCGCATGATTCAAGCGTTCCCTTAGGCAACCATGGACGCGCTAAACTGTCGCTAATACCACGCGACAGACAGATTCGCGCTCGGATGATGCGCCGTCTCGTTGCCGAGGAAGCCGCAGAACTATTTATGTCCGAACCGGTAGATGGATTCTCGCATTTCGATCTCGCATCGCTGTCTCAGGCTGACAGCTACAAACTGCTCGCCTCCGTCATCCTGCCCCGGCCCATCGCCTGGGTTGTGACCAGAGCAGCCGATGGAAACGAGGCTGGCGCTTTGAACGCAGCTCCGTTTTCGTTCTTCAATATCATTTCGTCTGATCCGCCTTTGGTTGCTATCTCCTTCGCAAGGGCTTCGGACCGCGACGGCAAAGACACTCTTTCCTACATCCGCGCGCGGAACGAATTTGTAGTGAATCTGGTTTCTGAAGAGCTGGCCGATGCAATGAATGTGACCGCGACAAACGCTCCGCGCGGTGTGGATGAGACGCAGTTGGCGGGACTGGAGACTGCCCCTTCGGCAATCGTGGATGTACCGAGAATCGCGGCATCCCCGGTAGCGCTCGAATGCAGGTTATTTCAGATTATCGAGCCAGGTGGAAGCAGCGTCATCGTGCTGGGCAGGATCGTGTATGTCCATGTCCTGACCGAGGCGTTTACCGACTTGGCAAAGCTCTATATCGATCCGTCGAAGCTGCGTCTGATCGGACGCATGCACGGCGCCGGCGGGTACGCGACGACGCGCGAGGTCTTTACCATCGACCGCAAGAGCTGGCCTTTGTAGCAGGTCCACGCGCCAGGGCCGGCGCTAATCCTGCTCGCCCAGCGTTTGCGTGTAGGTCTTGCCGTAGGGATAAAAGAGTTCTTTGCGTCCCTCTTTCCATGCAGCTCTCATCTCCGGCGTCGTGATATCCCAATCCGGCCGGCACTTTTGCGTGACAACGCGTAGGTCCTGACGAAGGTCCTCAAGAGTCGGGCGGCCGAAAAACCAGTAGCCGTTATAGATCTTGTATATGACGAGGCCCGGCTCGAGAACGATGACGTGCGGAATCATCGGATTGTTGACGGGATCTGTGTATTCGGCAATGTCGAGATCCTTCTGGACGACTCGACCCGCATCCGAAAGGAACGGCCAGTGAGCACCAACGCCTGTACGATACTCGTTTGTAAGAGTGATATTGTCCGTGCTGATCGTGACGAGGCGGCAATAGGCAACTTCCAGCTCACGGTGCAATTGAACGAGTAGCTCTGCCTGCCGGCGATCCTTAGGGCAAAAGCCTCCGCGGCTGAGTACGAGAACCATGGGATGCTGCCCCTGCAGTTCGGAGAGCTTGCGGCGTTTGGCGGTATGGTCGGTCAGTTCGTAGTCGGGAAAAAGCGCGCCGGGAATGATATCGGATCGCATAATAAGGCTCCTTTGCTATGTCGCTTTCGCTGGATGCTGTCCTAATACTCTATGAATCAAGCCTGACTTGCTCTTGCTCGAAATGCAGCCACCTTTGCACGATTACCGCAGCCTGTCGACGTACACCATCTTCTGCGATGGCTTCTCGTACGATCATAGAACCACAGAACGCAAGCGTTGCCTTCGCAGCGCCGGACGAGGTCGAAATCGCCGGTCGCCAGCAGGTCTGCAACCGCTTCCGCGATCGGGGCCAGGAACGTCTCGACCGTCTCTTTACCATAGACGCGAAGTACGCGAATATTATCGGCGTCTATTGTTACTGCCGCATGGTTCGGAGCGGCCGCGAGAAATCTGTTGAGCGCGGCCAGCGAGGGCTGCTTCCCAGACTTTCGGTCCTTAACGGCCGTGAGCGCAATCTCGCGAAGCTCTCGCGCCCTTTGCAGCAACACGCTATCGCTGAACGGAAGCACACCCTTCGCGACCGGGACCTTGAGTCTCTTGAGCCAACCCTTTACATCGCTGCCGCTCTGTAGTGTGTCCGTCAATCCCCCTTCGATCATGCGGCGCGTGTTGATGAAGTTGATCGCCAGGTCGTCGCCTACAAAGTCGAGATGGTTCTCGTTAGCCGCGTCTCTTGAAAAGGTATCCATACTCGCTCCCTGCAACCACAGATTGCATCGACCTCATAGGACCTAGTAACTTTTTATGAATCCGTTACATGGTTACATCGATCTACTTTAGTGTAACGTAGATGGCAGCAAGTCAACAGCTGAAAGAATGCAAAGGGAGCTGTCATGGCAAATCAAACGGGCTCACAATCGTGGACGAAAAATCGACTGACTTCACGTGCGGGACTGCAGTACCCGATCATTCAAGGCCCGCTTGGAGGCTTGTCCTCGCAGCGGCTGACGGCGGCCGTCTCAAATTATGGGGGACTCGGATCGTTCGGCGCTCATGGCCTCGTTCCGGAGGCTATCCGCAAAGTCGTTCGCGAAATCAAAGAGCTCACAGCAAAGCCATTTGCCGTAAACCTCTGGGTTTCCATGGAAGACGAAGGCGCCTTTACCTCGACGGAAGAAGCATTTCACCGGAGTCTCGCTCCGCTGGAGAAATATATTGAAAGCGTAGGAGGAACTAAGCCCTCCTACCGCCCGTACGAACCGATCCGCTTTGAAGATCAGGTACAGGTTCTTCTGGATGAAGAGATTCCCGCATTCAGTTTTATTTATGGCATCCCTTCCAAACAGATTTTGGATGAGTTTCGCCGCCAGGGAGTCGTGCTGATCGGAACGGCAACCACAGTGGACGAAGCCACAGCCCTGGAGCAAGCTGGCGTGGACGTGATCGCTGCTTCCGGCTTTGAAGCAGGCGGCCATCGCGGGTCATTTCTGCAACCATCTGAAGACTCACTGACCGGAACGATGTCACTCGTGCCGCAGGTCGTCGACGCTGTGAATCTCCCGGTCGTTGCCGCAGGCGGCATTGGAGACGCGCGCGGAATCGTGGCAGCCTTTGCTCTCGGAGCGGAAGGCGTGCAGATGGGAACCGCGTTTCTCGCATGCGAGGAGTCGGGAGCTAGCCTGCATTATCGCCAGGCTCTCCTCAGTGGCCACGCCAAGCAGACTGCGCTCACTCGCGGGTTCACCGGGAGACTGGCACGCGGCATCAAGAACCTCCTGCTCGATGAGCTCAACCGGAAAGATACGGAGATCCTGCCTTACCCGCTTCAACGTGCGCTTATGCGCCATTTATCGATCCCGGCGCAAAAGGCAGGAAGACCTGAGCTGCTCCAGCTCTGGGCAGGACAGAGCGCCAGCCTGTCGCGAAGCGCGGATGTGCACGCACTGCTCGACACGCTTGTGCGCGAAGTTTCTGAGATCGGCGGCGCTGTGCAGAATTGGAGCTCCCTTCGTCAGGCAGCCAACAAACACTAATTCATGGAGCGCATCGCATTGCAAACTGCTCGGCCTTAGATGTAACCGATCTCCAGCCCTTTCAAAACTGCGCGAACTCGATCCCTGACGCCTAATTTTGCAAAGATTGTGGACGCGTGCGTTTTAATTGTTGCCTCGGTGACGCCGAGGCTCTTCGCAATTTCTTTATTACTAAGCCCCGCAGTCATCAACGAAAGAACTTCCAATTCTTTCTTCGTCAGAGGTTCCGGCAGATCCGTACTTTCAAACCTGGGCTGGAAGGCTTCAAGACCTATCCGCGCACTGCGCGTCACCGATGGGCGAAATATCCTCTCGCCGCCTATTACTTTGTCGATGCATGATGTCAATTCCGCCAAGGTTGAATCTTTCCGGATGAAGCCATTCGCGCCCGTCTGGATCGCTCGAAAAAACATATCGTCATCATCAAAGGTCGTCACCAAAATCACCGGCGTCGTCAATCCTTGCTGCCGCACTTCTTTCAGTACGTCAACACCGGATTGGCCTGGGAGCCGAACATCCATCAGCACTACGTCCGATTCGGTATTCATGATTGTGGCGACTGCGCCAATTCCATCCTCCGCCTGTGCCACAATGTCGAAGCTTGCGTTCAGCTTAAGCAATTCGCACAAGCCGAGCCGCACAAGCGTCTCATCCTCCACCAGGATAATTCTCATACAGTCCGACTCTCCTCAACAGGAACACTCAGCGTCACAACAAATCCTGCGCTTCCCAACGCGGGAAATTCAAGCGTCCCGTGCATCTCTTTTACTCTGGATTGAATGCCACGCAGTCCGCTGCCCTTCGTAATTTCATTGCAGCCGCGGCCATCATCTCTGATGGCAAGCCGAATAACACCGTCTTTCCGCGTCAATTCAATCCAAAGATTTGCTGCTTCGGAATGGCGCAGCACATTCGTCACCGCTTCCTGCGCGCAACGATAAAGTCCATGTGCAACAGAAGGCGGCACTTGTTCCAAGTCTCCTTCAGCATCAAGATGCGTCTGTACGCCCGTCACATCTCGCAGCAGGCGCTTCAACGCGATCGAGAGGTCTCGTATCTCATCCTCTCGCCACGCCGAGACCGATTCCCGTATCTCCGCGAGCAGCACCCGTGTAATCAGCTGCGCCCGGGCAATCGATGGCAGCGCCTCTTCCACAGTACGATGCTTCGCTATCTCCAGTTGAATACTCAGGCTGGTCAGATAGTGACCGGCGGAATCGTGCAATTCTCTCGAAAGTCGAAACCGTTCTTCAAATTTCGCGGATTCTTTTATTTCTTGTTGTAAATCGAGCAGTTCCTGGTTTGACACTGTGAGCTGCTGTTGTTGTTTCGCAAGCTCAAACAACAGGCACGCTCCGAGAAATGCAAAACCATACCAAATGTAGTTTTGGCCGATTACAACGATGGCGACAATGAGTTTGATTGGAGAATGCACAATCTGCATCCAGAAGGAGTGCGCTTCATGTCTGTATATAAACATGCGGACCATCCATCCCATGAAGGTGGTGGCTATTGCAACGCCGCACCAGCGTAAACGCCGCTTTACAGGGACACAGAATGGTATGCAAAAGGCAGATAGATTCGTAAGGTCAAGACTGAGTACCACGCCAAGCAGAATTTGCGGCAATAGCCATCGTTCGCGATCCGGCGTCAGATCTACGCGCAATGGAACGTTTTTTACGAAGAGGATGCCATAAACGAAAGCGCCAATCACCTTTGCCCAAAATAGAGGGTCTAGCTTTCCCTTAATGGATATCGGGCCGGTTTGCGCCTCTGTCACGACCGCAAGCAGAGCGAGAAGGAATCCACCCCAGCGCAGCCAGAAAAAAAGTGGCTTCCGAAAAACCATGTACGTACCGTAGGCGAGATTGACCTGCTGCGCATCGGCCATTAGTAAGAGACTCCCTCAATACCACTTCTGTTTCAGGATAGCCTTCGAACCCTACAGCCTCCCTCGGAAGTATGATCGATGGCCTCATTCCTGTGGCCGATTCGCTACTTCCTGCTTCCCAATACAGTCAACTTCATGAATGACCGCAACGAGAACCCCTGCAATGCGCCCAAGAGCAATTCGAATAAATCCAAACAAAAAGGATGGGGGTGCCCAAGACGCAAGGCGATTCTTCACTGCTCTTATGCGGCGATGGCGATGATTCTATTTCTCACTGCGAATGCAACCGCACAAGAAACGCCGCGTGTATCCGAGGAGGTGTCAGAAGCGCCGACCCCGCAGACATCAACACCATCCCCTCTTGATCAGGCCACCGCAAGTATTGCTGGTACCGTGGCCGATGTTCAAGACGCGGTCATCTTTGGAGCTACGATCAATCTGGAGAATGCTGCCACCCATGAAAAGCGAACAACTCTTTCAGATGAACAGGGCTCTTTTACTTTTACTTCTGTAAGTGGGGGAATATTCTCCATCACGGTTCAGGCCAAAGGTTTTGCGCCGGTCGTAAAAACCGGCATCTCCATTCATCCAGGGGAGAACTATCAATTGTCTCCTCTGACCATCCAAATTGCCGCCGCTACCTCGACTGTGCAGGTGGGTGCTCAGACGCAATATGAATTAGCAGAAGCTCAGATCAAAGCAGAGGAAAAGCAACGTTTCCTCTTCATCGTTCCCAACTTCTACGTCAGCTACATTTCCAACCCCGCCCCTCTCACCGCCGGGCAGAAGATGAGTCTCGCCTTCAGATCCATGATCGACCCGTATCAGTTCATCAACACCGGAGTCAACGCTGGTTGGGACCAGTGGCGCAATAACAACTCAGGCTACGGCCAGGGGGCAGCAGGCTTTGCCAGGCGCTATGGTGCGGATTACGGGAACGTTGTTTCAGGAACGATCATTGGAGCGGGCCTCATGCCGGCCCTCCTGCATCAGGACCCTCGCTACTTTTACAAAGGTACTGGCAGCGTTCCATCCCGAATCGGTTATGCTCTGTTTGCCATCGTCAGAACTAAAGGCGACAACGGAGAGTGGCAGCCGAACTATTCCGGATTCCTCGGCGGCCTCGCTGCAGGCGTGATTTCCAACAGCTACCTTCCCCACGGAGACAGAAAAGCTATCGGGAACGTCATCGGCGGCGCCTTTCAGAGCTTTGCATTGCGCGGAATTGGAACCCTGGAGGAAGAGTTTCTAGCGCGATGGGTAACAACCCACGCTAGAGACAAAGGCACAATCGGCCATGACTAGGATGGCTTTGATTGCGTGGGAGCGACGGTTGATCGCATCGCCTCGCGAAGCCACACATGACGCGGATCGGTATTGTGTCTCGGATGCCAAGCCATGAGGAAATGAAATCCATGCAATTCTTGCGGCGCCTTCACGAGTCGCAACCTGCGATCGTTTTTGATAACCGATGTCATACCGCTGGTTAGTGTAAGGACCAGCTCCGTACCGGGAAGACATTGCAGCGCCACGCCGAAGTAAGGTACCCGGATACAAGAGCTGCGTTTTGCACCGACCGCGACCAGTTGTTTGTCCGGAATTGTTTCCACTCCGGCATAGGTGGCAACAACGATGTGGCTCGCGGCCAGGTATTGCTTGAGTGTCAGTCGGTCGCCAAAGCTGCTGTCGGACGCCACGGCGCAAATCCAATCCTCCTTGTAGAGTCTTTCCGATTGGAAGTGCACCGGCAGGAGCCCGTGATCAATGTGGAGAACAAGATCGAGTTGCCCGTGTTCCACTAGCTCCGCAATGCCACCCTGCCACGGAAGGAATTCAAACTGCACTTGATAGCGTCCGTTCGCGTACTGTCGGCACAAGCGCGGAAGCATAACTGTACAAACGTTATCCGGGCCTGAAATGCGGAAATGACTTTTCTCCCGCATGGGATCAAACAGAGCCGGCGCAACTAGATTCTCCATCCTGGGTAGCAGTCCCTCAAGCTCATCGAGAATCTTCCGACCTCGCAATGTGAGTTCGAAGCCATTCGGCGACCGAACCAGAAGATCATCCTGAAACATTGCGCGTGCCCGCTGCAGAGCCCGACTCACGGCAGGCTGGCTGAGCAACAGGCGGGATGCTGCTGCGGTAATGCTTTTCTCCTCGGCAATGGCAGCAAACGTAATCAGCAGATTCAAGTCGGCTTGACGTAATTTCTCTAAACGCATGGCCATCATGCTCATTATGCATGTTTCGCATGGAAGTGTCTGCTCATCTTTAGCTCTGTAGGTCGACAGAGTGCACAAGAGGTGAATTCAATGCCACGAAAAAACAGTTTCGAAAATAAGCGGGTGGTCATTATAGGTGGCTCGTCAGGGATCGGGTTGGCCGTCGCCGAAGAGGCGGCATCGCACGGAGCCGAGGTCATCATCGTCTCCAGCAAGGCAGAACGAGTTCAGGAAGCCATTAAATCCATCGAAGGAAATGTACGCGGAGAAGCAGTTGACGTCTCCGACGAAAAGGCTGTGGAAAGCTTTTTCACGAATATTGGTGCCTTTGATCACCTCGTTTTCACCGCAGGTGACAGCCTGCAATTGAACGAGCTTGCTGATACGGATCTGAAACAGGCGAGACGCGCATTTGAACTGCGCTATTGGTCTGCACTTGCCACGGTCAAATATGGAAGTCCGCAGATTCGCAGCGGCGGCTCTATCGTTCTCACGACCGGAGTCGCCGGCCGGCGCCCGCACAGCGGGTGGGTCATTGTCGCAAGCGTCTGCGGAACAATCGAGGCTTTAACACGTGCCCTGGCGATTGAACTGGCGCCGATCCGGGTTAACGCCGTATCTCCTGGAGTCGTCCGAACGAATCTGTGGCAGAACATGAACTCCTTAGAAAGGGAGCAGTTCTTTGAAAGCGTCGGCCAGCGTCTGCCTGTGGGGCGAGTCGGGGAAGCTCATGACATTGCACAAGCCTATCTGTTTCTGATGCAGGACGGGTTCAGTACTGGGCAAACAGTCGTGGTTGATGGAGGAACGGTTTTGGTCTAGGTCGTGAGGGCGGCCTGTGAGGACAGTGGTCTTCACCATCGCCGATTAGCTTCGAGGCAACTTGCCACGGGCGACAAGAACAGGGATCACAAGGGGGAACAGTGAGAACACACCTTAGGAAACCAGAGAATTCAGACAGGGGCAATATCTTCACGTTTGATAAGGATCCTGGTCAGGATCTCCGAAACGAGCTCCGGTGTGAACAAGGTCGACTGACGGAGGTAGAGAGGATGGCAGCAATTGGCATGATGGCATGCTCGATATCCCACGATATGCGCCACTCGCTCACGGTGATCTATGCGAACGCCGAATTGCTCGATCGCCACTATAGATCTGCGAGCACTCGGGCTGATCTGCTGCTCGAAATTCGAGAAGCAGTGCACGGGATGACGGAGCGCATCGATTCACTACTGCAATTCGGTAGTAACGGACGGACCAATCCGCTTATCTCCGAGTGCGTTTCCTTGGTTCTGGAGAAAGCCATCGCGGCAGTGAAGTTGCATCCAGACGGGCGGAACGTGCTGGTCTCAGTCGGCAACGTCCTGCCGGTGGAAGCAGAGATTGATGCGAGGAATCTTGAAAGTGCCATATATAACTTACTGCTCAATGCTTGCCAGGCTGCGATACGCTCAAGTCACGCGCCTGAGGTGAAGGTCCACGTTACGGAAGTCGATGAACAGATCTGCGTCACGATCTCGGACAATGGTCCCGGCGTACCTGCCCTTGTCCGTAGGACTTTGTTCAATCCGTTTGTGACCGCAGGAAAACCCAACGGAACAGGTTTGGGGCTCACCCTGGCTCGTCGGATCGCTGAAGAGCACGGTGGTAGCGTTTGCCTCGTGGAATCGAATCCGGGGAGGACAGTATTCACACTGAGTCTACGAAGAACAGACCTTTATCTTTCGAAGGGCCTGAAGTGTGGAAGTAACCCAGCCTCCACAAGGACCAAGTCGCTGTTTGAGGCAGAAATATCCGGCAACCAGGAGGTTCTATGCCCTTATTTACCGTAACGATGAAGTCCAACAGGACAACCAACGAGAAGGACCGTCTTTCCAGGGCCATCCACGCCGCAAGCATCGCTGCTGGATATCCAGAGGATGACCTTTTTCAGCGTTTCTTTTCGTTGGAACCGAATGACCTCAGGGTGGATCTGCATTATCCCGCACTGCCCAAGCCGCGCACCGAGCAGATGTTGATGATTGAAGTGCTGGTATCTTCAGGGACTGACGTCGAGCGGAAAAAAGGTCTTGTTTCCGCCCTGGTCGAAAAGCTTGGCGAAGCAGGCATGGACCCAAACGACATAATGGTGTTCTTTTTGGAGACCGATCGTGCGAGCGGATCATTTGGTGGCGGCCGATTTGCACCGCCCGTTGCCTTCGCATGATATAGGGACGCTTGATTAGAGACTGCGCAGGGCTGTCATAAAGTTCTCGATCTTGCGGGTCGACGAGCCGTTGCCGGATTTGAGGTTACGTTCAATGCACAATCCGGAGAAGAACGAGAGCACCATCTCCGCAATTGCAGAAGCGGCCATCTTTGGTCTTTCCGCCTCGATGTTCATGGCAAGAAGACGCTGCAACAGCACCCGATTTTCCGCCACGACCCCATAAGCTTCATCTGGAAGAATGGCGAACTCCCGCATGGAGTTGACGGAAAAACATCCCTGCTGCTCCCCCTTGTTGAGAGGACCATTCTTGAGAAATGTCTCGACGTTCTTCCAGCCCAGAGGCTCCTTGGTCAGAAGTCCCCTCTTCGCTTGGCTCTCAAGATAGTGGCGCAGGCACGCCACAAAAAGATCTTCCTTGTCACGGAACTCGGTATACAGCCCTGACTTGTTCACGCCTGTGGCTCGTTCCAGTTCCTGGAGGCTCGTGTCCGCGAACCCGTGCTTCCAGAAGACAGGCATCGCCTTCTCCAGCACTTCCTCTCGGCTAAAGCTCTTAGGGCGCCCCATAGAAATATTATCCGATATTGAACTACATAGTTCAATATCTCTGAATCCCCGCCACAGCCCTTGTCATCGTATAGAACTGAACGGTTCAAAACCGCCGGCACAAATTGAACAAGATCGTAGCCGAATCGGTTTTGTGTATTGTTCCGAGCATTTCAAAGGAGATTTATGTCTAAGTTAGCTAAGAAAGTGGCACTCGTTACCGGCGGTTCCCGGGGCATCGGCGCAGCGATTGCGAAGCGTCTGGCCGCCGATGGAGCAAGCGTAGCCATCACATACGCGAAGGACACGAGCGCGGCCTCCGCTGTAGTCAAGGCGATTGAACTCGGCGGCGGAAAAGCCATTGCGATCCAGGCAGACGCTGCCGACGCGGAAGCAGTCAGAGGCGCGGTCGAGAAGGCCGTCGCAACCTTCGGACGGCTGGATGTGCTTGTGAACAACGCCGGCACGGCCATTCCAAAATCGTTCGAGGAAACGACGCAGGAGGAGATGGATCGTGTGGTCGCCATCAACGTCCGCGGTGTCTTCGCCACCACACAGGCGGCGCTAAAGCACATGAAGCATGGTGGTCGCATCATCATGGTCGGTTCGGCCGTAGGCGAGCGTGCCGTTGCGCCAGGGCTTGTTCCCTACGCGGCCACAAAAGGAGCCATCAAGATGTTCACTCAGGCGTTGTCCAGAGAGGTTGGGAATCGAGGCATCACAGTGAACAACGTCCAGCCGGGTCCGATCGACACAGATCTAAATCCAGCCTCGGGTGATTGGGCAGTGCCGCAGAAGGCAGCCACAGCGCTCGACCGCTACGGGCATGTGGATGAGATCGCCGCGATGGTGGCGTTCGTCGCCGGTCCTGAATCCTCATACATCACAGGAGCGAATCTGACCGTGGATGGCGGAATGAACGCTTGAACAAGCGCACACTCAGAATAGTACCTGGCGTTTTATCCCACGCGGGTCGATGCAATCGAGGTGATCTCTTAAGCACCTTCAGTCTTGCTGAGGTTGATTGGGAAACCGTGTATGCCTCGGGGCCGCACCGTTATTCCGATTACCCAACCTATCAATCATCCGAATACAACCCCAGGAGTTGATCATGCCAAAGACAACACCCGACCAGAACAAAGCGATCGTTCTCGAAGCCTTCGATACTCTCTTCAACAAACGCGACTACGCGGCAGCAGAACACTTCTGGTCGCCGAAGTACATCCAACACAGCGCGCATATCGCGCCAGGACGCGAAGGACTGTTCGCTCTGGTCCGTTTGACGCCGGACACGTTGCGCTACGAAAACCAACTCATCGTCGCAGAAGGCGACTACGTCATTGCACATGGCCGCTTCTCCGGAATCGGAAGGCCCGCGGCCTGGATTGCCGCCGACATTGTCCGATTCGAAGACGGCCTGTTGGCCGAACACTGGGATGTATTGCAAGACGAAGCCACACAGAAAGAATCCGTCAGCGGCCTTCCCATGTTCGGCGTCACATTCCCTTCATAAGTGTTCGGCGTCCACATTTCGGGGATAACTTAGAGCAAGATCTGCCACCGTCTTCAAGATTTCCGACGAAAGCGCTTCATCTGATTGAGTGTGGTGAGGCTATCCGCCGGCACCACGGCCAAGTCTTTCCGCAAGGACTTGGCTGTGGCACCGCTCGAAGATGTTGCGAGAGCTATTGCACGGCAAGCGTGAGGGATTGTGCGACGGTCGCATTCCCTGCTGTGGCTGTGACCGTCAACGTGTATGTCCCGGCTGATGTGACGGGCGACCCGGAATTTGCGGTCGTGGGGCTGCTACCACCGCCGCATCCGGACAGACTCAGAAATACGCAACCGATCGCGATGATAAACGCTCCGCTGCGTACCAACCTTCTCCGCTGCGTGAACAACGGCAGGAGCAGCAGCGCAGCGAGGCCGCAACTGGCCAGCTTGATCGTCGAAGATCCTGACAGCATCGCAGTGCTGCCACTGCCGGTGTTCACCGTTACCTTGAAGACCGCGTTTCCGCCGGAAGATAGTGTCAACGACGAAGGACTTACCTGACAGGTAGCGTTTGACGGTGCGCCGCTACAGCTCAGCGAAACCCCACCGCTGAAGCCTGAACTGCCATTCAATGTCAGGTTATAGACGGCTGTTCCACCGCTTGACACTGTCGCAGAGGTAGAGCCTCCGCTCGAAGGGGCGATGATGACAGGCTCTGCTCCGGTGCCTGATAGGCTGACAGTTTGTGGTGAGCCCGCAGCGTTATCCGTTACTGTGAGCGACCCGGTTGTGGCCCCAGTCCAGGCCGGTGAGAACGTTACGGCGATTGTGCAGGTCGCGCCCACCGCCAAAGAGGAGCCACAGCTATTGGTTTCAGAAAAACCATTGCTCGCCGCAATCGAGGTGATAGCCAAGGGCGCCGTGCCTGGATTCGCGAGCGTCAAGCTCTGAGAGGTGCTGGTCGCGCCTACCGCCACGTTGCCGAAGCTGAGGCTGGCAACGGAGAGGGTCGCGCCCGGCGTAGCTGCGCTCACGGTGAAGGCAGCCGCTGACGAGGTGCCCCCACCGGGCGCTGGATTTGTCACCGTTACTGATGCATTTCCGGCGTTTACGATGTCGTTAGCGGGAACCGTGGCCGTCAGCTGCGTCGCACTCACGTAGCTCGTCGTCAGCGCCGTGCCGTTCCAGTTCATCGTGGAGCCTTTTACGAAGCTCGCACCGTTTACAGTCAGCGTGAACGCCGCGCCACCTGCCGTCGTTGAGTTCGGGGTGATGCCGCTTATGATCGGCGCAGGATTTACAGCATTCACGGTGAATGCTAGCGCTGACGAGATGTCACCACCGGGCGCGGAATTTGTCACCGTTACTGATGCATTTGTGGGATTTGCAATGTCGCTGGCCGGAACCGTGGCCGTCAACTGCGTCGCGCTCACGTAATTCGTCGTCAGTACTATACCATTCCAGTTAACCGTCGAGCCATTGACAAAGCTAGTACCGCTTACCGTCAGGATAAAGGCCGCGCCACCTGCTGTCGCCGAACTCGGCGACAGCGAAGTTACCGCAGGTACGGGATTGGTTGCGCTCCCAGCCAGCGCCGAGCTACGCAGCAGATAGAGACCACCGTTACCTGAATAGAAAATGCTGGACACCCCGAAGGCGGGACAGAATTCACAAGCTCACTGTCGTTATAGAGCGGGAGCTGACCGCCCTGGGCAAGCACAACCTCAGTCGGTTGACCGGGCACGCTTTGCAGATCGGTGGCGGGAAGGATGTTGCACCGCTGCGACGTTGTCCTGGTTCGATCCGTCCAGATAGGTAGAAAAGACGAAGACCGGGTCGATGGTCAGCGGCTGTGTTCGGTCATAGGAACCCACGTGAAAGCCGATGCGACCGTCATGATTCGGGGCGAAGCTCACCTCAACCGGCCGCCGCCCTTTACCGATTGTCTGGTAAGCATAAGGCTTCTTCAGACGCAGATCACCCTCATCCATGCGCACGACCAGATCCCCGCTACTGCCGATCTCCGTGGACTTCGCCCCCTCGAAATGAAAGACGATGGTTGCCGGACTTGCTCCGGGCGCCACCGTAAAGTCGTGCTCCAACTGTTGGCCGTTGCCGTAGAAGTCCAGCCGTATGCCGGGATAAAGATCCTCATAGCGCACGTCGCTGTAATTCGGCACATGCCGCAGATACTTCGAGACATCTTTGCCCAGGAGGTAGTTGCTCTCGGCCTGGAGGCGATCGACACCGTCGATCGAAACCCGCGGATTGGCCCCTGCGAACTCGAGCTTTACTCTGTTATCGTGGCCAACCTTCCCTGGCACCGCAAACGTGACGCCGTCAGGGGAAACAGGATCTCGCCGTCATGCCGGAGCAGGTAAGGATACTGGGTCGGCGCTTGGCCATCATTTTGCTCAGAGGTCAGAGGAACGGAGATGAGTTGCGAGGTTAAGGCGAGAGCAGAGGCAGAAAGGATGCCGGCACAAATCGCCAGCAGCGCAGCAGGACACACGATTTTTTTCATGCAACAGAAGCCTATCCGATTGTAGTGAGCTAGAGATATCAGAACTCAATGACAAACTCGAGATAATTTTCAAGAAATTCGCCATCGATTGGAGACAGGGATGCTTCGTCTTTTCAGTCCGGGCCCGAGGTGGCTATGCCGGTAGCAGAGGAGCCAGATGGGGTATGGCACCGATGCGTAGATTGCCTCAGACGGGAATCATTGCCGTACTGCTGAACAACTTGGACAAGCTGCGTCAGGGCGACGCTGCAACGAAGCCAAATGCCGGGTGAGCCCGAGTGATTTGCGCACATTCTGGGCACAAACGACAATGGCATCTGTATTCTATTGATTTTGAAACTGTTTATTTGGTGCCGGGAGGGGGGTCAAACCCCCACGAGGTTGCCCTCGGCGGATTTTGAGTTTCCTAATATCTCCGTAAGTCTATGACAATAAAAGAAATGTCAGTGTAATTAAGCGTAGCCCTAAGTGGTTGAGCGACCGTAATTTAGAGCAATTTACCGCAACAGGGAAAAGCTGATGAGTGTACCGCTATTGCACCGCAAATGTAACCGCTTCGATTACATATATAGATCATCCTACAAGCCCATCGCTACGAAGCGGTCCGGTTCAAGAAATCAGTCGAAGCGGTGTTTAGGGGCGGCCCAGAACATGCCATCTCGTACACTTGGCAGCTAGCCAGCAACGTGGCAATGATCTATCCGGGTAGCCGGTTATTCACTCAAGTGGTTCTCGCCAAGAATGAGCGCATGAGAATCACCCATGGGCAGTCTGGAGAGATTCGATCGCCTGACCGCTGAATCCTCGACAAAGCAAGCGACCTAAGTTTTAAGTAGTTTCCAGAAACGCCGTTTTCCGTTGTACTGCGCACCGCTCGCCTTGTACTACGACGCCAAGCGGCACCGCCAGGAAACACTGGACCTCAATACTTGTTCAACCCAAGCTTAGTGAGAGTCCGCACAACAGCACACTTGTAATACTTTCTGTCGGACCCACGAGGCGCGCCATGCCCACCAGAGAACGATAGCCGACGGTAATGACTCGTTGCTGTGTCGTGATGGGTCTCGTTTCGCGGGCAATCAGCGTTTTCCCACGAGCTTCCGCGATGCCGAACCAAGCGGCAACAGCACTTTCCCTTCTGTGCGGGGACTAGGGAGGAATCTGCGCGCTCTCTTCGCGCAGAAGGCGGCCGGCTCTCATTTTCGCGCTCACCGTGCTTTTCCAAGCGCGTCGCATCATGTCGAGCCGTCGTTGGGCGGCTCCGGACCAGGAGCAACGTTTCGGTCTATACTGCCCCAAGCAGGACAAACCCCGCATGACTTCATCGGGTGACGTCACGCTACTCCATTAATTTAATTATTATTGGTGCTGCCCCGTATGCGTGCATCCATGCAGCGTCTGTTGAAGTAGATTTGCGAAGGCCCGCACGAACATCAATGAAGTGAAGCAGAGGCCAGGCATTGTGGAGATTTCAGAGTATGTGCGGGAATGTCTCCGCGAGGACGAGGAATTCATCCTGTACCGAGCACGTGCAAGCGCAGCAGAAGTGCCTTCTGTTCTTCTGCTGACTCATGCTTCAATCCGCCCCCGACCGGAAAGCCTCAAGAAAATCGAGCACGAATACTCGCTTTGCCAGGATTTCGATCCAACATGGGCAGTTCGACCCCTTGTTCTATCTGAGTGCAACGGACAGAAAGCGCTTGTGCTCGAGGATCCCGGTGGCGAGTTTCTCCATCGTCTCATGCAAGGCCCGATGGAAATAAGGCAGTCTTTGCGCATCGCCATCGGCCTTTCAACCGCACTCGGCCAGTTACACAGTCGGGCGGTGATCCACAAAGATGTGAAACCCTCGAATGTCCTTGTCGATGCCGCGACCGGCCATGCTTGGCTCACTGGTTTTGGAATAGCCTCGCTTCTTCCGCGCGAACGACAATCCCCCGGCCCTCCTGAGTTCATCGCTGGAACCCTGCCCTACATGGCACCGGAACAAACGGGACGAATGAATCGTTCTATCGATTTGCGCAGCGACCTCTATGCTTTGGGCGTCACGCTGTACGAGATGCTGACCGGCAGTCTTCCGTTCATCGCTTCTAATCCGATGGACTGGGTGCACTGCCATATCGCTCGGCAGCCCGCGCCACCCGACGTGCGACTGAAGGGCATTCCCGGGATGCTTTCGGCCGTCATCATGAAGTTACTGGCCAAAACTGCTGAGGAGCGATACCAAACAGCAGTCGGCCTGGAGCGTGATCTTCGGCGCTGTCTTGACGAGTGGGAGACGCAGCACCGAATCGACGAATTCCCTCTTGGCGAGCAGGACTTTCCAGACCGGTTGATGGTTCCCGAAAAGCTGTATGGTCGAGATCGCGAGGTTGACGCATTGCTCGCAGCCTTCGACCGGGTCGTGACGCATCGCAGGCCAGAGCTCGTGCTTGTGTCCGGTTATTCCGGCGTCGGCAAATCCTCCGTGGTGAACGAGCTGCACAAGGTGCTTGTTCCGCCCCGCGGGCTTTTCGCTGCGGGCAAGTTCGACCAGTACAAGCGCAACATTCCTTACGCGACACTGGCACAGGCTTTCGAGATGCTGGTCCGTCAGATCCTCGTCCAGAGCGAAGCTGAGGTGGATCATTGGCGGGACGCTCTAGTGGCAGCTCTGGGTCACAATGGCCAGCTCATCATCAATCTTGTCCCAGAGGTGGAATTCCTTATCGGGAAACAACCGCCCGATCCAGACCTGCCTCCGCAAGACGCGCAGCGTCGCTTCCAACTGGTGTTTCGGCAATTCCTCAGCGTATTCGCGCGGCCGGAACATCCTCTTGCATTGTTCCTCGACGATCTGCAATGGCTGGATGCAGCGACGCTAGACTTGATCGAGGATCTGCTTACGCAGCCCGATGTGAAAGACTTGCTGTTGGTTGGCGCATACCGGGACAATGAAGTTGATTCTTCTCATCTGCTGATCAGAAAGCTTGACGCGACCCGCAAAGCTGGCGCGGCCGTACAAGAGATTTTCCTCGGTCCCCTAACCCGCGAACATCTTGAGCGACTGACTGCGGATGCGCTTCATTGCGAGCCGGATCGTGCTGGCCCACTGGCGCAACTTATTCATGATAAGACCGCCGGTAACCCGTTCTTCACAATTCAGTTCATCGCTTCGCTTGCTGAAGAAGGGTTACTCGCCTTCGATCACGGCGAAGGGCGATGGTCTTGGGATCTGAATAGCATAAATGCCAAGGATTACACGGATAGTGTTGTCGACCTGTTGGTCGGCAAGTTCATCCGTATGCCCGCCGATACCCAAGGCGCGTTAAAACAATTGGGCTGCCTCGGTAACAGCGCGGACTTCACTACGCTGAAGATGATCTACCAGGACTCGATCGAGCAACTCGAGAGTCAACTCTGGGAAGCCGTTCTCGCGGGCCTTGTCCTCCGCTCAGAACATTCCTATCGTTTTCTCCACGATCGTGTGCAGGAAGCGGCATACTCCTTAATCCCCCAGCAATTGCGCGCCGAGACGCACCTTCGCATCGGAAGGCTGCTGGTAGATAGAACTCCTTCAAACGAGCGCGAAGAGAGGATCTTCGAGATCGTGAACCAGTTCAATCGCGCCACTCACCTCCTTACGAATGAGGAGCGGAGGCGCGTCGCAGAATTGAACCTGATCGCGGCCAGGCGGGCGAAGTTATCAATCGCCTATGCCTCGGCGCTTTCTTACCTGGAAACAGGCCGGGGGCTACTGGCAGAAGAGAGTTGGAACACTGATTACGAACTTGTCTTCTCCCTTGAACACTTGAGAGCTGAGTGCGAAATGCTGACCGCCGATATGGAATCTGCTGAAAAGCGACTCTCGATGCTCGCTACGCACGCTAATAGCGGCCATGATTTGGCTCTTGTCACGTCCCTGCGGTTAACGCTTTACCTGGCCTTGGATTCTCTTGATCGCGGTATAGAGATATGCCTTGAATATCTGCGACGCGGCGGGACAAACTGGTCGGCTCATCCGACCAGCGACGAGGTGGTGCAAGAATACGACCGGATTTGGTCACTACTAGGGAATCGGAAGATTGAGGACCTCCTTGACCAGCCCTTGGTCACCCGCCCCGATATTCTGGACGTACTAGAGGTTCTGACGCAAATTGTGACGCCTGCCTTGTTCTTCGACAAGGACTTGTGCACGCTCGTAATTTGCCGCATGGTGAATCTTAGCCTGGAGCATGGCAATAGCGACGCATCATGCTTTGCTTATGTGTGGTTTGGAATCGTAGTGGGACCGCGCTTCGATTGCTACGAAGAAGCGTTTCGATTTGGACAGCTCGGCTACAACTTATTGGGAAAACGAGGTATGACACGCTATGAAGCCCGCACTTCCATGTGCTTCAGCGTCGTTGTCCCGAGGACGAAGCATGCACGCCACAGCCGCGACCTGGTGCGTCATGCCCTCGATGTCGCTTGTCGGATGGGCGACTTTACTTACGCTGCCTATAGCTTTACACAGTTGATCACGAATTATCTTGTTGTAGGAGATCCTCTTGCCGAGGCGCAAGAGGAGGCAGAAAAGGGGCTCGCGTTTGCTAAGAGTATGCGCATGGGACGTGTTGTCGACATCGTGGGGTCGGATCTCCAGCTAATCCGAAGCCTCCGGGGATTAACGCTCAACCTCGGTTCATTCAACGACAGCGAGTTCTATGAGGCAGAGTTTGAGCGGCATCTGGCAAGTCCCGATTTAGCGGATTCCGGATTTGCATACTGGACTCTCAAGGCACAAGCGCAGTTCTTTGCACATGACTACGCTTCCTCCGTCGATGCCTCGCTGAGGGCGCAACAACTCCTTTGGGCATCACCAGCAGTGCTTGAACTGTCGGCATTCCGATTCTATGGTTCTCTTTCGCACGCGGCAGCTTGGGATTCCGCATCTCCCGAAGAGAGGCAGAAACATTTCGAGGCTCTAACGGCTCATCATAAGCAGCTCGAACTATGGGCGAAGCATTGCCCCGCGAATTTTGAAAACCGCGCTGCACTGATCGGCGCCGAAATCGCGCGAATTGAAGACCGGGTGCTCGATGCCGAAGCCCTCTACGAACAGGCCATCCGCTCGGCGCATAGCAATGGTTTTGTCCATAATGAAGCGGTCGCCTACGAGGTTGCCGCGCGATTCTACGCAGCACGTGGTTTCCAAAAGTTTGCGGACACCTACTTGCTCGAAGCCAGGTATTGCTATCACCGTTGGGGGGCTGATGGCAAAGTAGCGCAGCTGGACCATTTACATCCCCATCTGAAAAAAGAAGGGCTGATATCGGCGCCGACAAGCACAATCTTGGCGCCTGCTGAACTCCTGGATCTAGCCACCGTGATCAAAGTCTCGCAAGCGGCCTCTGGCGAGATGGTTTTGGAAAAACTGATCGACAGAGTCATGCGCGCGGCCATCGAGCACGCGGGTGCGGAACGGGGTCTCCTGATCATTCCGCGAGGCGATGAGCTGCAAATAGAGGCAGAGGTCACGACCAGCGGAAATGATTTCTCGGTATATCAGCGAAATCGCTCCATCGACGCAACGGTGTTGCCCGAGTCCGTCATTCGCTACGTGGTGCGCACTCGCGAGAACGTTATTCTGGGTGATGCCACTGTAAGGAACCCATTTTCAGCTGAGCCTTATATAGGTCGACACCGTGCGCGTTCTATTGTCTGCTTGCCTTTGGTTAACCAGGCCAAACTAAACGGAGTCATTTACCTGGAAAACAACCTGACCGCCCACGTTTTCACTTCCGAGCGAATCACGGTTCTGAAGGTGCTGGCGTCGCAAGCGGCCATCTCGCTCGAGAATACGCGGCTTTACCGCGACCTCGAAAACCGTGAAGCGAAGATCAGGCGTCTGGTCGACGCCAACATCATGGCAGTTGTGATCTGGAGGCTCGACGGTGCCATTGTCGAGTCCAATGAAGCTTTTCTCCGTATGGTGCAATATGACCGTGAAGATGTCGCCACGGCTCGCGTGCGCTGGACGGATCTGACGCCGACTGAATGGCGTGAGCACGACGAACGCGCCCTGGCAAAAATAAGAGCAACCGGGAGTGTCCAGCCGTATGAGAAGGAGTTGTTCCGGAAGGATGGCAGCCGCGTGCCGGTGCTGGTCGCCGGCGCCCTGTTCGAAGAAGGTGGCAACGAGGGAGTTGCTTTCGTACTCGATTTAAGCGAGCAAAAGCGTGCGGAGGAGACCCTTCGTAAACGCGAGGCGTACTTAGCCGAATCCCAGAGGCTGGCCCACACGGGCAGTTGGGCCAGCGATGGCACAACCCACGAGTACCAGTACTGGTCCGAGGAAATGTTCCGAATTTTCGGATTTGATCCGCGACAGGGCCCTCCGAAGCGGGACCTCTGGCTGCAGCATCGACTGCATCCAGAGGATCGCGACAAGGTCAGGCGGGAGGCCAGTGATCGGATGTTCCTCCAAAAGGTAGATGCCGACCTCGAGTTCAGAATCGTGCTGCCTGATGGAAAGCTCAAACACATTCGTGGCCTGGCCCATCCAGTAGTGAGTCCCGATGGAGAGCTTGTTGAAGTAGTCGGCACGGTTGCGGATATCACTGAACGCAAAGACGCCGAGGAGGCGTTGCGCCGAAGTGAGAGTCATCTCACGCAAGCGCAGAGACTGGCACGTATCGGAAGTTGGGTTTTGGAAGCTCCTACAAGGAATGCGCTACATATATCAGAGGAATGGTATCGGATTTACGGCTTCGATCCGCAGGATGGGATGCCTACCTGGAAACAACTGTTGCAGCGCATCCATACAGAGGACCGAGGTCGGTGGCAAGTGACAATCGACCGAGCAATTGCCGAAAAGGCGGATTTTGATGTGGAGTTCCGGATTTTGCCTCCCGGCTCTCCTATCAAATACCTTCATTCCGTCGGGCACCCTGTTTTGGATTCGTCAGGGAAATTGCTGCAATTCGTCGGCGTTGCGATGGACGTAACGGAACGGAAGCGTGCCGAGGAAGCGTTAAAGCGGAGTGAAACCTATCTGGCGCAAGCGCAACGTGTGGCAAACATCGGGAGCTGGGTTTTTGACACAGTTCGAATGAGACCCGTGCACCTTTCAATGGAATGGCATCGTCTCCAGAACTTCGATCCTAAGGACGGTATGCCCACCTGGGAACAGAGGCTGCAGCGAATTCATCCCCAGGATCGGGCTAGATATGAAGAGGCATTCAACCGAGCAATAGCCGAAAGATCGGACCTGGACGCGGAGTTCCGAATTCTGCTTCCGGACTCGACCATCAGATATATTCGTTCCGTCGGCCACCCTGTTTTGGACGCACTTGGCGAAGTAACACAGATGATGGGAGTGATAAGGGACGTAACCGAAAGCAGGCAGGCTGAGCAAGAACACGAGAGATTACGGCAGGAACTGGCGCATCTCTCGCATCTGAACCGAGTTAGTACGATGGGGGAGTTGACAGCCTCATTGGCTCACGAAATCAAGCAGCCAATTGGGGCGGCGGTTACAAATGCTCAAGCGTGTTTGCGATTTCTTGATGGGGAACGACTTGATCTAATCGAGGCGCGCGAGGCTGCTTCGGAAATGGTCTTCGACGCTAGACGTGCGGCCGACATCATCGACCGTATCCGCTCGCTTTACCGAAAGGACTCTTCACATCATGAGACGGTTGACCTAAACGACCTGATTCGAGAGATGATCGTTATGCTGCGTGACGAGGCCAATCGGCATTCCGTTACAACGTGCACTGATCTCGCCGAAGAGCTTCCCAAAGTAATGGCCGATCGTGTGCAGTTGCAGCAGGCATTGATGAATCTCATGCTCAATGGGATTGAGGCGATGCGGGACACGACCGGCGAGCTGAGCATCAGTTCGCGGCTGGCTGAAGATCATCAAGTGCAGATTTCCGTCGCCGACGCCGGCGTGGGGCTACCGATCGGGAAGGCGGACCAGATCTTTAACGCGTTCTTTACTACCAAACCGCAAGGCACTGGCCTGGGACTGGTGATCACACGTTCCATTCTGGAATCGCATGGCGGGCGCGTCTGGGCTACCGCAAACGCCGGACAAGGCACGACGTTTCACTTTACACTGCCGATCAGGACTATTGTCTCCGCATGACCTCCTCCAATAGTGCCACCGTGTTCATTGTCGATGACGACGATCGCATGCGTGCGGCCACGCAGCGTTTGGTGAAAACTGTGTGTTTGCATTCCGAGGCGTTTGCCACGCCGCAGGAATTCCTCCGGCACAAGCTTCCGGATGTCGCCAGTTGCCTCATTTTGGATGTACGGCTTCCAGGAATGAGTGGGCTGGATGTCCAACGAAAACTAAACGAGAGGGGAGTCACTATCCCTATCATCTTCATCACCGGGCACGGCGATATCCCCATGACTGTCGAAGCCATGAAATCTGGTGCGGTGGAGTTTCTGACAAAGCCTTTCCGGGACCAGGATCTCGTCGATGCGATTCAAGAGGCCCTGAAGCGCGCAGATGAGCTGCGGGAACAACAGGCCGAGATTGCTCAATTGCGAGAACGCTACGCGAAGCTGACTGTGCGCGAGCGCGAGGTAATGCGTCTCGTCGTTTCTGGCATGCTTACAAAGCAGATTGCCTCTGCGCTTGCTATGAGCGAGATCACCGCGACCGTCCATCGCGGGCACGTGATGCGCAAGATGCAAGCCAACTCGCCGGCTGAGCTGGGAAGAATAGCAGAAAAGCTTAAGCTCCCGACAATCGCCTGACCCTCGCGTGGCAAGCGCAACTATCTTGCACGATTACAGATCATCTTATAGTTATCTATCAGCGCCCTAATCAAAAGCCATAATTGCATTTTGCGGTGGTCGAATTGATCCTGTACCTGCATGGCCAGAGATAGAGCTCCCAAAATGGTCGTGGTTGTCGAAGACGATGAATCGTACCGGCTCGCGATGCAACGTTTACTGAAGTCGGCGGATTTCTCCGTGCGATCGTTCAGTTGCGCCGAGGAATTCTTGGATTCTGGCTGCCAGCGCGAGACGGGTTGTCTTATCGCCGATATCCGCATGCCTGGAATGTCAGGCTTGGATCTTCAGGCAAAGTTGAACGAGGATCATTGCCCGATTCCCATTATCTTTGTTACCGCACATGGAGACGAAAAAATGCGGCTGCAGGCAATGAGAGGTGGCGCAGTGAAATTCCTCGCTAAGCCATTTGACGGCGCAATTCTACTGGAAGGTGTTCGAGCGGCTTTGGGAAGCGAAGCCTAAGACCGAATTGACCAAGGTTTTGACAGGAGGAATACTGTGGCCCGCTTCAAAATACTTCGGTCCGGAGACCAAGAGGACAAAGGTCGCCATTTTGATCAAATCATCGGACGGAGTGCGACCCTTGAAGCTGTTCTTGAGAAGGTTGAACTGGTCGCGCCTACCACCTCAACGGTGTTGATTCAAGGCGAGACGGGCACCGGGAAAGAACTGATCGCGAAAGCGGTCCACAATATCAGTCCGCGCTACAACCATCCCTTTGTAAGGATCAATTGTGCTGCCATACCTTTAGATTTGTTGGAAAGTGAGCTTTTTGGTCATGAGCGGGGAGCATTCACAGGAGCGATCTCGCAGAAAATCGGACGCTTCGAGCTGGCCGACAAGGGGACGCTTTTTTTGGACGAGGTCGGCGATATTCCACTTCCATTGCAGCCCAAGCTGCTGCGGGTTCTGCAGGAGCAAGAGTTTGAACGTCTGGGAAGTACTCGGACCCACCACGTAGACGTGCGGGTCGTGGCCGCCACCCATAGAGATCTGGAGCACATGGTGAGGCGTAGCGAATTCCGTAGCGATCTTTACTATCGCCTCAATGTGTTCCCGGTACTGCTGCCGCCCTTGCGGGCGCGCCGTGAGGATATACCCGCTCTGGTTACCTATTTCGTTGACCTCTATGACCGCCAGATCGGTAAGCGCATTGAACAAATTCCTGAAGAAACTATGCTGGCGTTGCGCTCATACGACTGGCCTGGTAATGTGCGTGAGCTGCAGAACCTGATTCAACGCGCGGTAATCCTTTCCTGTGATGGCGTGCTTCCGAATCCCCTAGAGTCGAACCATCTCGAGACGGTAACTGTAACGTCGAGATCCCCGGCGCTAGAAGAAGTTGACCGAGCCCTGATCTTGCAGGCATTGGAAGCAGCATGCTGGATGATCGGCGGACCGGAGGGTGCAGCAGCCAAACTGGGGCTCAAGCGCACCACCCTGTTTTACAAAATGAAAAAGCTTGGCATTTCTCGTCCCACTCCGAGCCGCGGAGTAAAGGTTCCCGTAGCAGCACTCGAGTCCGCGAGCTCATCCTCCCCACTGTAGCGACTTCCTTCATCGTGATCAGGTTTTCGACACCTGCTCTGGTTGAGAGCCGGTAGTTATTGGCCGAGAGTGATTGCCGGTTGTGAGTTGCGAAACACTTCCCTTCTGCGCGCGAGGTGTGGAGAGCCGTCGACGCGCCCGAGTTAGACGGGATTTGACAGCCGCTTCCGAGATGCTCAATGCCTGGCTGATCTCCCTCACTGACCAGCCGTGCTTCACCTGCATCCGAATTGGGGCCTGCAGTGTGGGATTGAGCTGACCGATCGCGAGCAAGGTCTTGACGCAGCGCTGATGCAGGTCACAGGTGTCCTCCGGATTCGGAGCGGTGTCTTCCGGCTCCAAGAAGATCGTTTCGCATCGACCATCCGGTTGGAGACCAAACGATACCTCGGGACGAGCACGCCGTTTGCGAAGGATCGTAAGCGCAGCATTGATCGCGATCCGGCTCAACCAGGAGTAGATGCTGGATCTGCCCTCAAATGCATGGACATTCAAATGTGCTCGCAGAAATGTCTCTTGAAGAGCGTCCTGTGCATCGTCCGGATTCTTGGTAATCATAATGATCGTTCTGTAGAGGCGCGGAGAATATATCGCATGAAGTTGTGCGAAGGCCTCGGGCACTCCCGCCTGAACCGCCGTTACGAGTGGGTCATCAGGTCTTGCGGCCAATTCGTCGATCTTTTCGATTAGCAACTCTTGGCCTACGCAATTCATCGCAGTCCCTCCGAGCCGAGGTATCCGCATCGTCTCGCACTCGATCTTGGTGGAAGCAAGCTGGTTGCCAGGACGCACTTCGGGGGAGACGCTTGCATTCAAGTGACTTGTGAAACCGTGCATGTTCCGCGCCCTGACTTCGTGTCGATCCTGTGACGTCATGACGGAGCCAGGATTGACCTAGCGCAGAGCCAGCGACACCGAAAACATCGCGTCAATCAGAATGCCGCCCTGACGTCATAGTTTCGACGCGCAATGAATACCGGTAAGATTCGCGATCTCGCAACCCCTTTAAATTCGGTCGATGCTGCGACGCTGTTTCCTGGCACTCGGCATGCTCTGGTAAAAAGCGCTGCAGCCGACATGCGAGTCGCACGTCGGCTGCGGCTTGCATCCACATATTCCGTCGCTGCCACCTGCGGCAATTTGTTTGCGGATCAGTAGATACACACGAAGGAGCGTTGGCAATGAAGGGAAGACACGTGAGAACCTGTTCGCTCTTGTTTCTCTTTGCATGCAACCTGTTGGTCTTCGGCCAGAGCAGCGATGTAAGCGTTACTCCCGCCACACAAACGAACCAAACAGTGCAGAGCAACCCACCGACGCCTCCGAAGAAAAACCCTGACGAACTGATACAGGCGCTCGACGTAGACGCCGGCGCGTTGTCGAAGATACCCGCTGACCCGTTCATCCAGGCGGATCCGTTGGCTCCGATCTTCCAGCCGATCAATAAACTCGCTGATAAGAGTGCTCAATCTCTGCGGTTGAAGTTCGGCGCCACTTACACCTTTCTCAATCAGTACGCGACCATTACTCCGGACAGCGTCCGGCACAATCAGTTCAGCGGACGCCTCGACTTCACCGGAGCCTGGAACGCCTACGAACACGGAAGCACTGCTGGATCCATCAGCCTGCTTGTTCGTTCCGGAACCAACATCGGCATAAGCCAACAGTTCAACCTCAACGACAGACTCGGCTCAGGGCTCTATCTCAACTGCCTGCAAGGCGGCGGCCCGCAGGAGCCAATCACCTTGAACGTCCTCTACTGGCGGCAGGACTTCCTCTACCATCGGCTTTCTTTTTATGTGGGCAAGATCCACCCCAACGAATATGTAACTCTCAGCATGTTCAATAACGACGAGCGCACGCAATTTTTGAATGGAGCAAACGATGGCAATGATGCTGTCGCCTCGGATGGGACATACGCCGGTGGCGCGGCGGTGGAATTCCAGGCTACTCGACATTTTTTTGTACATGCAGTCGCCGTAGACACGGAGGGCGCACAGCAGAGAAATATCGAAACGCTCGTCGATCGGAAGTATATGGAATCATTCGAAGCGGGCTGGTCCTCCGGTACGCTTGGGGAAGAATACCGGCTTTACCGTGCTGGCTTCTGGCGAGATGACACGAAGAACAGTGGCAGCGGATATGGCGGCGGCTTTGAGTTCGATCACGAATTATCCAATGGCTGGACGCCATTCGGAAGATTCGCCTTCGGTACCACCAAGGGAACGGCTGTTAAAGATATCTACGGACTCGGCCTGGCAAGGGTTCATCCTTTCGGACGCCGGGGAGACATGTTTGGCGCTGCCTTCAACTATAGCCAGCCGAATCTCCCGGGCAAACGCCACGAGAGCGTATTCGAGACGTTTTATCGCCTTCGCCTCACGCAAAGCGTGCGCATTGGCCCCGACCTCGAAGTCTCGATTCATCCGACCTACGCCAACAAGGCTTATACCGCGACTCTTCTCGGCGCGAGGATGGAGGTTACCTTCTAACGGGTGAGATCCTCTGATCCGAGGTCGTTTCTTCGAGGAAGAGCACACTTATCCTGAACCCAATGTGGAAGATACATTGTGAAGCTACTTGGCAGCTTCGCTCGGGGGTCGTGGTCACTGCGGCAGTAGAGCCTGAAACACGATAGTAGCTCCTGGTGTCCACCGGGCTAGGTCTTCAACAACGCACCCTTGGCACGAACACCCACATGCCGGAATTTGAGGAGAAGAAAATGAGTACTCGACCAATTACGACTAGCTCTGATTCTGTCCAGAGCACTCCGGCCGCTTCGGCGACCCCGAATTACTCACGCCCTCTGGCCATCGTCACCACTCTGTTCTTCATGTGGGGATTTCTTACCTGCCTGAATGACATTCTAGTGCCACACCTGAAGTCGATCTTCGACCTGAGTTATGCGCGCGCTATGCTTATCCAGTTTGCGTTTTTCTCGGCCTACTTCTTATTCTCCGTGCCCTGGTCGAAGATCGTGAATACCATCGGCTACAAGACAACCATGGTGGCTGGCTTGCTGACCATGGCGCTTGGGGCCTTTCTGTTCGTTCCTGCCGCATCCGCTGTCTCGTACCCACTGTTTTTGACAGCACTCCTTGTTCTCGCAACGGGAATCACGGGTCTGCAGGTGTCGGCGAATCCCTATGTCGATCTATTGGGTAAACCTGAAACGGCATCGAGCCGGCTGGATTTGACGCAAGCTTTCAACTCGCTAGGGACGACAATCGCTCCGAAAATCGGAGGGCTGCTTATCTTGAGCGCGGCGCCGTTGGCGATCGAACAAGTACGGCAGCTCACGCCACAAGCATTGCATGTATATCGTGTGCAACAAGCGGCCTCGGTCAAACTGCCATATGTGGTGATCGGCGTCGCACTGCTGTTATTGGCAGTGTTGATCGGCGTTTCCAGGCTGCCACAAATTGAAGACGCGACAAGCGACTTCGGAGAGAGGGGGAAGAGTTCCATCTGGAAACACCCCAATCTCCTCTTCGGCGCAATTGGCATTTTCGCGTATGTGGGCGCCGAGGTTTCGATCGGAAGCTTTCTGGTGAATTATTTCTCGTTACCCGAGATCGCGGACCTCACCCCCAAGACAGCGGCAGGGTTTGTTTCTTTCTACTGGGGCGGAGCCATGATCGGACGTTTTCTTGGGGCTCCGCTTCTGCAGCGTTTTAGGCCGCGATATCTGCTTGCTCTCTGTGCGATTGTCGCCGGGGCATTGGTTACTGCCTCAATGCTCTGGAACGGCCATGGAGCGATGTGGAGCATCCTCGCCGTCGGGTTCTTCAACTCGATCATGTTTCCTACCATCTTTAGTTTGGGAGAAGCAGAGCTCGGCCCTTTAAGTGGTAGCGGGTCCGGCATCCTGAATATGGCCATCGTAGGCGGGGCGATCCTCCCGGTGATTCAGGGAGTAATTGCTGACCACGTCGGGCTTCACCATGCCTTCGTGCTTCCCGTTATCTGTTACCTGTACATCGTGTTCTACGCTCTGAGTGGATCGAAGCCAAATAGCCAACGATACGCCAGGGCCTGAGACTCCTGGATCTGACCATGCAGATCGAGAACAAGTTATTGGAAGACCTCAGGCTCTCCTGCAAGGCAGCCGGGATTATCGTGTCGCTTTTTGGATAGCAACACTTGAAAATAGTGGGCGTCACAAACCGCCTCACCAGAAGACGCAAATCGAGTTCACGATGCGGCACTGAGCACCGTTGTGGACTGCGGGCTTGAACCGCGTCATTCGGCAACTTGTCGTCCTCGATGAATTTGATGCGATTCTAGGCTACGTACGAATGACGTCGCTATTTGCGGTAAGTGTTTGTATCGGGAAATACGATCGGAACCGATAGAGACTGCGACACGCATGAGCTACTACCTGAGCCACATCACCTATCCAATACTGTTCGTTGCTGTGCTCGCGCGTCAGCTCTGTCTTCCGGTTCCCGCCCTTCTTTTTTTGCTCACCGGCGGAGCGCTGGCCGGCGCTGGCAAGCTGAATTTTGGTGGAATTCTGATCGTCGCTGTGTTGGGATGCCTGTTGGCTGACATGGTCTGGTTCGAAGCTGGCCGTCTACGTGGCAAGCGTGTATTGCGATTGCTGTGCGCCTTGACAGCCGATCCCAGCTACTGCATCCGCCGGGGAAGGAAAGTCTTCGCGAAAAAAGGTCTCCGACTTCTACTTATCGCCAAGTTTGTACCTGGTCTGGACGGCATCTGCCCTCCGTTAGCGGGGATGCTGGGGACCTCGCGAGCCGCTTTCCTTGTGCACGATGCCGGAGGGGCCTCCCTTTGGGCAGGCGTGTACATCGGCTGCGGCTTTATTTTCGCGCGGCAGCTGGATAAGGTGGCACAGCGCATCTCCGCTGGTGCCACTGCGGTGGTTCTGATATTCGGCATTCCGCTTCTAATTTTCTTTGTCTTGAAACTCGCGCAACTCGTGCTGATGATCCGCTTGCTTCGACCGTTGCAGATCCGCCCCGAACTGTTGAAGTCGCGATTGGATTCGGGGGGGAAATTTTGTGTCATCGACCTGCTGCGCTTTGAGGAGGATCCTGAGGGTGTGGCCGCCATTCCAGGAGCGGTGCGCCTCGATCCGCTCGAAATTCGACGCAAGAAGCGTATCGTCATCCCTAGTGACGTCAATCTGGTGCTCTACTGCCGATCCAGGAACAGTTTTGTGAGTGCGCGCGTGGCGGTGGCCATGACGAGGCACGGGATTCATAATATCCATGTACTGGCAGGCGGTCTGGAAGCGTGGAAACGACTCGGCTTTCCGCTGACTGAACACTTTGCGGATGTGGAAGCGGAATTCGCCCGGCTCGGTATAGAGGTTTCCCCGCCCTGGAAGCACATTCACCTCGAAAGCCGTAAGCACCCCTTCTACGCGCAAGATTCTGTATTGCATCGGCTCAAGACTTCAGACTTTGGTCGGCAAGGCCAGCCGTGAGACGGCCGTTAAAACATTCGCGCCGAATATCTACGCACAGAACGATAGCCGTTGAGCGCTGGTTGACGTGGTTACGGCGAACGGACGGTAAACCGCCCGCAATCGACGGCACAACCGGAAGGTTGAATCGGAGGAAAAATAAATGCGACACCGCTACCAAGGTGGCTGCCTGAGGCTCATGCCGCGGAAATCAGGATCGGCTTGCTGGGAATTTCTCTGGCGCGAGAATGACAAAAACGGAAACCGCATTCGCCGAACAGCAGTGATCGGAACCTTTAGATGGATTGGACTCCCGGAAACACTGATTGCAGCATTGCCTGTTGGAAAGAATGGCAGGGCGGGATACAGGCAAAAATTCCAGAGCACCGCGAAATTCTAGTGTTCTCCCAAATGCGTATGCAGTGACTAAGACAGGCTCTGCAGTTTTGTGGATCGACGCGAATAATGCCTCCGCGTGGGCTGTTAATGTCAGCGATGAGAAAGAACGCAATCGAGATCAGGAACGGCAAAAACGTAATAATCGGACCGGACTCTCGCCGTGCGCCGTAGCCAATCAGCAGACAGCAGCAGATTCCAAGAGCGATCATCAGACTCCATGCCCCTACCGGAATGCGGTTCCACCAAGCTGCCTGCGTGTAGCCGCTCACCACTCTTGAGGAATTCATCCTCGCAAACAGAAGTACTTTGAACCAGCTGACCGCGTGGGCGCAACATCCCCGCGTCCCCGCTTTCCTCAGATTACGTACGAGCAGCATCGATCAATACCGATAAACACGCTAGTGTTTTCTGACTTCCAGTGGGTAACGTTCCACTTGGCCGAATAGTCGGCTTTCCGGACAGTTGACCTTGCCGTTCAACTGTTGACTTCAAACCGGGCTGATTGAGCAAAGTCACAGCGATCAAGTCCGTGTCTTGAATCCAACGCACCTTGAACGTTCGTTCCATCACGTAAATGCCCTCGGGTTTAGTTCCTAGGGCGGACACATTATCCGCCACGCAAACCGCAATTTAGCGTAAGCGAATGCTAGCCAAACGCAGTCTAGCGAATGGGCGAAAACGCACCAAATTTCCCAAGTTATTCAAAATAAAAAAGATGCGCACTGTACCGTATTTGTACCGGAGAGATTCGGGTCGGTCCCATTTTCGTGCTGTTGGGGTTTAGGGATCTACATCACGTTTGCCGTGACGATATGAGGATTAAGCGAGGCTTGTCGTTCCCGTGCATATTTTGGGCCTCAGATGGTTTTTGTTTTGAGAACTTCTTACGCTGTTCCAGCTTCAGCAATGCGTCCTCGATATCTGTATGCGAAACGATGGCGTAGCGTTCGAAGACGCTTCGAGTCTTCCAACCACCGATCTTCATAATCACGCCCTCGGCAATACCGGCGTTCCGAAAGTTTCTGGCCGCCGTCCGACGCAAATCGTGGAAAAGAAGATCTGGAACACCAGCAGCTTTGCAGGCTTTCTCCCAGGTGTCGCGAAAGTCCTTCACTCTCTTTCCACCAGGTCGAGTAAAGACGTAGTTGTCCGGCTCTTTGCCTTCAACGCAAAGCTCAAGCAGCTTATAAACCGATTCAGTCATTTTTACCTCTCGGCCTTCTTTGTTCTTCGTCGTACCCGGATGAAGACGGATCGTCCAATTTGCGAGATTGATCTGGTTGACTCTGAGATTCACCAACTCGCCAATGCGCCATCCATAGGTACACCCGGTCTCCACAAGGGCTTGGAACCACATCTCCGGGCACGACTCTAAGAGTCGTTGGTACTGAGCATCCTCGAGGAAGCCCTGGCGAACGTTGTCTTCCGCTAGCTTTGGGAAGTGTGGAATAAAAAAGATCTTCGGAGGAGTGGCTTCATGGCCAAGATTGAACATTCTCTTTAGAGCCGCCAGTTCGCGACTGATCGTACCGTTGGCTGCACCTGCTTCTTGGCGCTTGTCGACGTACTTATTGAGGAGGACGCTCGTTACCTGAGAGGCCTTCATGCTTCCAAAGAACGGCTCCAGGTGGAGTCGCCACCGCGCCTCTGCGTCATCGAGTGAGGCTCTGCCGTTGATCTTGTAGTCGCGGATGAAGTCTTCCGCCAGTTCCGAAATTCGAGTCTTCTTCGGAGTGAGCCCGGTAACAGAACCAGTTGTCAGCTCTGCGATCCGAAGCTTCAACTTCTCCAAAGCATCCTTTCGGTTAGAAGTCTCCGCTGATTCCCGTCGCTTGACTCCATTCTGGTAATACTGCAGCCACCAAACCGAGCTTCCCTTGGGCAGAAAGATTCGCCCCGTTCCACGTTGGCGTCGGATCATTTGCCCCTCCTCTGTTGAGGTGAGGCCTCACGCACAGTTGTTAGTACGGGATTCGGTTCCCAGTGGTAGGCGTCACTGATGTTGTGCTTATTGCCTTCGATGTAGGCGTCCAAGTCGCGAACGTCAACGAGAAACGGCCCGCCGCGCTGGTCTTGAACGAACGGGATAATCTCGGTCTGGATGAGGCGTCTCAACTTCCATTCACTCATCGACAGATAGGCAGCGGCCTGCTTAGTACGTAAGAGCCGTCTCGTCACCATGGGAATAACGGTCATAGCGGGGTCCTCTTGCATGCAGGCAGTTCCGCACCCGCATGTCAGCCTCGACCAACGAGCCGGTCGAGTGGGGATCATGGGGCTGTTCTTGATTTCGGTCAAATTTCCGGCGTGGGGCCTCTGTCCTCCGGGCGAGGAAGCGCACAGGCCCACTCCGCGCGAGCCGGAGGAGACCAACATTTCACCTGTATCTCGGCAGTCTTTGAATCGACCTCTCAGAGAGATCTGAGCTGTTGAGTTTGCGGGGCTCTCAGTCGGCTCTCTTGCTCCCAGTGGAAGCGAGGACAAAGATGACGGATTTTCTTGGGAGGGAGAAGGCGCGAACGATGTGCGGTTCCGCCGGTCGTTCGATTTGGTTCGGAAATTTGGACAAAGAATGGACAAAGTCGGCTCCGGGCTTGGAACCGACGATGATGTAAGTTGTTGTATTTATGGTGCCGGGAGGGGGAATCGAACCCCCATGGAATTGCTTCCGACGGATTTTGAGTCCATTTTGTGGCAGTTTGCACAGGCTCGCATCTACTCGAATTAATTCGCAAATCCCCAGTATTCATGCGGGTTTCGGAAGATAATACCCACTGTACCGAGTCGCACGAAATCGCACCAAATTCCGGTACAAACCGGCACCAAAACCGGCACCAAAATTGGCCGTTCTTGACAAGGGAGAATCTCCGATCGTTCCCTTTTTGAATCGGATACTTCCTCGTCAGTGTCTCAGATGTTCTTGCTGACCAACCGATTTAGTTGAAGGCTTGACCGTCGAAGCGTAGCTTGTCAGATCGCTTTCTTTGCGGCGTCCCGCTCGGAATGTTCAAAGGCGTCTGCAAAGGGCTCAAGCTCTTTGTCACTCATGCCAAGGCCGCGTCCTACCCCGCGCCAGTTATCCACGGCGTGAGCGACTTCACTCAATATTTCCTTGGCTCTTGCGGGCTTGATTCGAAAATAAGCGATCACGGACATAAGGGCGTCTATGGTCATCTCGGGGCCTGCATCCTCGGAGATCCATGTCTTCAATTCGCGCACGCGCTCGGGTGACGGGTTGATGTCAAAGGCAGGCGACAACCGCCAGAATTCCCGGTCTTCATGCAGGAAGCCATGATTGCGCAGATGGTCGTCAATGTTCGTAATCAGAATCGAGAAGGCGATACGCCGCCACAGCTCTTCAATATCGTTTTGTACTTCGGCCCCATGTACACGGATTGCATCCACGATCTCCGTGTACATATGGATATCGGGTTCCGTCGCCTCAACACCTAGCATTGTCGCTGCGGAGATATACATGATTCGCTCTCGGCGGCCTCGCCGGTCGAAACGACGGATCAGTGCCACGGGCAAATTTTGGCTCATTACGATGCGTGCAGCGGCCGCATTGATCCCGGCCTGCTTGGCAAGGGTGAGAGCGAGCACTTCGCCCTTGGTGACGGCGCGCTCGTCCGTGATGCTCGGGAATTTGCCAATGGAAAGTGCGCCATCTTCGTCAACGACCGTGCATTTGGGCCGCATTCCGCCAAGTGACGTGCCACGCCCACGCAGATACGCCAAATCTGCTGCTGTCTCTTTGTTTGCCTCAAGAGCGCGCGACGCACTAAGTAAATGCCCAAGCTCGATGAGTGGCGGAGTCCGGCGTCCTTCTTCGTGTGCGCGCTGGAACATATTGTTTTCGTCGCGAAAACGAAGTGCACCGACGCGACTGATATCATCCACAGCCAGCAAATAATCAAGCGCATTGAGCGGCTGTGCCTCGTCTTCCTTTCCTTCACGTCGCAGTTCCTGCCGACGTTTGACGTGATCGCGCATGATGACACGCTTTGCCCACCCGTCGGGCTCGGTATCCGCAATCGCGGCATGGAATAAAGAACCCTCTTTGGATTTGCGATGAAACTGCGGTCCCACCTGGAGCGGGAGCGTCGGGCCGAGAGCGAAACGCGCGCGGTCACCAAGCCAGCCCGCTGCGTATTCGAAAGCAGCGTTTTCGCGGCGGCCTTGCAGGTCGTAACGCAAGGTGCCAATCTGCGGACCATCTCCCAGCACTACGTCAATGGTGCGCTTCATGGCCTTGGTACCCGCGCTTTCTTCATGCGCACGCGCTTGGGCAGACGTTCTTCATCCAGAAGAAGGCCGACATCGTCGCGGCTCACATCAATAAGGCTTGCCAGAGGAGAGCCAAACCCCAGGACGAAGAGCGCCATCGCATAGACGCCGAGACCGACTCCGGGATCTCCCTTTTCCGCGCGGAGGTACGTGTTTTTGGAGACCCCCATCCGCTCGGCTACGGTAACGACTGTAAGTCCCCGTTTACGCCGTGCGGTCGCAAGATCGCTGCCGAACTTGGTCAACGAGCGCCTGACGGCGGGAGGGAAAACATCGGAGACGCTCGATCTCATATAAGGCTCCATATATAAAGCCTTACGGCCTTATATGAACCAATATATAGGACTTTATTTGGAAAGTCCAAGGCCGAGGTCTACCGGCCTGTAGCTGTGCTGGTACGAAGCGGCTCCAGGATTGCACCCAAAGGATTTCCACGTTGAAGAGCGACCCTTCTCGGCGGACTTTCGATCCGCCGCAATATCTTTTTCGGGCCATTTCAGCTCCGTCTGCTGGCCACACGAAGTGACATATATTCCGTCTTTGAGGGATCAAGATAACTCCCGGTCATAAGCGGGGGCGCCCCCCAGCCCAGATCCTCGTCGATCTCAGCGCCAGTCACCCTGTCGAATTGCCAATCACTACATGTGATGATTCGATCTGTGATTCCGGATACCGACAACTTCATCGGAATAGAACCGCCCAGCATCCTTGTCACCACATCACCGACTTTCAAATCCTCAAATCCTGTCATTGTCATTTTCACCGATTCTCAGGGATGGACCGTCTTCATTCAGGCTAAATGCATGTCGAAAGAAGATCCGGGATCTCTAGTCCTCAACATGAGTGTATGACCGCCGATACTGATTGCTGCGGTTGGCGTCATTACTTTCGACAAGCGGACTTGTCAGGACTAATCTGGCCTCGACGAGTGCATTGGCGATTTGTAGCTCATGGAGATCACAGCTAACGAGAACGGTGTCTATTGGGACTGACTGTGGTCTTCCAATCCACGTTTGAGGTATTCCCCTGGGCTGGCTCCAACCACTCGCTTGAAGGCCTTACTGAATGCCGCATCGGACTCGTAACCGACTAATCGAGCAACGTCGACGTGCTTCTTGTCACGCTGTTCGAGCAGCTGCATTGCCTTCTGCATCCGCCACTCGGTTACGTATTCCAATGGTGTCTGTCCCAGCAGATCTTTGAAACGCAGCGCGAATGCGGATCGAGACATGCCCGCTGCTTCGGACAGGGACTCGACTGTCCATGGCGCGCCCACTCGATCGTGAAAGGCAGTCAGGGCGGTGCCGATTTGAGAATCGAATACAGCACGAAGCCATCCTTGTTTGCGTTCCGGTTCCGATGCGATGTATGCCCGCAGTACCTGGATAAAGAGAACCTCGGCGAGGCGGGTCGCGACGATTTCAGACCCTGGTACCTGGTCTGCCATCTCCGACGCCAGCGACTGCATGGTGTTATGAAGAGCGAACGTGCGTGCCTGATCGGCCCTGATCAGAATGAAGTTCGGTAATAACTGAGTGATGGGTTTCAGGCTGGCGCGGTCGAAGCTGAGAGACCCACAGACGATGGTGGTCGGCGCGCCCCCACCTCCACAATGAGCTACGTTGTTCTTCGCCCTGGCTGCGACCTCACGAAAAGTCGATTTCGGTGATGTGCGAGGGCTGTCGCGCATGACGATCGAGGTGTCACGGGCCAGCAAGATGAAGTCGCCACCGGTGAGTGGAATCGCCTCTTTGATGCCTTCGACGTTGAGCCAGCAATTGCCACGCGAGAGCATGGCGAAGTGCGCCAACTCTGCCGGTGGCCGATTCTTGCCGGTATTCGGTGCCTTCTCTTCGGTCTCCGCTCCTCCACCTTTGAGTCCCCATGGGGCGGTGGCTTCGAGCCTGTGCTGACCGAAAGCGGTTACGTGCAGTGTGCGAAAGACATCTGTAATCGGGTCCAATTGCGGCCTCCTTGTTTGGACGAATAGACAAAATCTTTGGACTCCTGGGCAGTTCCCGTCCGTCTTATGAGGAATCTACTCCCATGTATCGGATGTTATGCGATTACGAAAAGGAGCAAGTATGGGAAAGCTTGAAGGAAAAGTTGCAGTCATCACAGGCGGAAACAGCGGGATTGGGTTGGCCACAGCCAAGCGATTCGTTGAAGAAGGCGCGCACGTTGTAATCACCGGTCGACGCGAGAAAGAGCTGAAAGAGGCCGCAGCCCTTATCGGGAGAAACGTCACGACGGTCACGGGCGACATAACGCGCCTGGAGGATTTGGACCGGCTCTATGCCGTCGTGAAAGAGAAACACGGGCACATCGACGCACTCTTCGCAAATGCCGGCTGGGGTGAAGTCGCACCACTTGGGGCCGTTACCGAAGCTCATTTCGACAAAACCTTCGATTTAAATGCGAAGGGAACATTCTTCACCGTGCAGAAGGCCATTCCCCTCTTCAAAGATGGAGGCTCGATCATCTTGAACACTTCGGTCGCAAACGTAATGGGATTGCCGACCTTTGCTGTCTATGCCGCGGCCAAAGCGGCTGTGCGCAGTTTCTTGCGAGCCTGGACCGTGGAACTGAAGGACCGCAAAATCCGCGTGAATGCGGTAAGCCCCGGACCAATCGAAACTCAGGCACTCGAGAAAGCGGGCATCCCCCCTGAAATGCTCGAACAAGCGATAGCAGGATTCGCTTCACAGGTTCCGCTCGGCCGCAGAGGCAAGCCCGAAGAAATCGCGGCAGCAGTTGCATTCTTCGCCTCTGATGAGAGTTCTTACATTACTGGCGTCGAGCTCGCCGTCGCTGGCGGCATGGCGCAGGTCTAATCGCGAGTCCTGCGGCGGGCTTTCCAGCGCGGCCCGTCGCAGGATCCCCTTCTCAAACTTTGATCCTAACAACGAGATCGGAGAAACAGCATGAGTTACGCAATTGTCGGATTCGGAAGGATCGGCCAGGCCCTCGCACACGCGTTTGCCCGCAAAAACATGGACGTGACGGTCGCGAGCCGCCGCCCGCCTGCAGAGCTGGAACCGCAGGCTCGTGCGATTGGGCCGAAGGTTGTTGCCAGGTCGCTGGAGGAAGCGCTCAAGGCGGATACGATCTTTCTGGCCGTTCCGTTTGGGGAACATCGAGAGGTTGCGAAGGCGCTGCCGAGTTGGGAGGGCAAGACGATCATCGACACGATGAATTCCTTTCCCCTCCCGCTTGAGGAACTCGACGGTCTCCCGTCGTCAGCGTTCGCAGCGAAGTCGTTCGCCGGCGCCAAATTCGTGAAGGGCTTCAATCACCTGGGTGCGGCCAAACTGGCGACCGATTCGCAGGTCGAGGGAGGATACCGGGTGGTGTTTTTGTCGAGCGACGATGACGATGCGGTCGCTCCCGTGGCGGAGGTCGCTAAAGAACTGGGGTTCGCACCCGTGAAGCTAGGCAACGGTTCTCCCCGCTTGGCCATGGGCGCACCTCACATGGACTGTCCAGTAAGAGAACCGATCCAGCCCGCGCCCCATCCCAACACTCCGGCACCGAATAGCGCACCGAAGAGTCCTGGGATAGCATCTTGAAAACGCCCGCTCATCATGCGGATTCCGGCAAAAATGAGTCCGCCGAAGCAGATGACAGCTCCCGCATAAATCGCAAAAGTTTTAAAAGTTCCCATCAAAGTTTGTGCGCCTGAGAAGTCCATCGTTCCCTGGGCGTGTGCGACGTTGGCAAAGCCTGCGAAAGTGAGGGCGACGAGAGTTGGCCCCATAACGCGCGCTGCACGGCTGAGTTTGCGATTGAGATTGTTGGTGCGGAAGGGTGAACGAAGTAACATCGGCATTCTCCTAATGGCATGTGTCGCATTGCCATGTCACGGAAATTAGATCGAATTCTTGATCTAGTCCAAGACGAATTTCCAATATCACCCAAGGTTCGACTTATAGAAGAGACCGTCAGCTAATAAGCCTTAGTTGTTCAGGTCGGATTCTCCCAGGTCGAGCTAGCTTTCGGTCCGTAGTAAATCCGTTTTGCTTTATGTACTTCTGAATCAAAGGAAGGGCAACATGGACGGCCTTCTTGCTCCACACGAAGGCCGTATCTATTGTCCAGTTCACTCCCGCAATCGGTCTCGTTACGAGTCCTGATTCGAGCGGAGAAACCTGATCCACAAGAGCAAGGCCGTAGTCCTCTTTGATCATCCATTGCATATCTGCTGGAGTGGCTGCGGAATTTGATAAATGTAGCGGAACTCCCGCTTCAGCGAACATCTGAGACAAGCGAGTGTGGGCTGAAGGATGCAACTCTGGATCGCGGAAAATTCTGATTCTCGGGGAAGCCTCATGGAGAGAGATAATCGATTGCGCAGCGAGGGGATCGTCCGCGCGCATGCAGATGACGAGCGGCGACTGCGCGATCTGAAAGACGTTCCATAAATCCGTGTCGACGGGCATAGGAAGGACGGCACAATCCAAGCTGTCAAGATCGAGTCGTTGCAGAGTATGTCTTTGGTCTCCACTCGACAATTGGATTTCACATCCGGGGAAAAGCTCATCGTAGAACAAACGGATTTCGTGTAAGAGAGCCGGATTTACGAAGGGAGAGAATCCCAACCTCAAAGGGGGGACTTCTCTCTTGTATATCGCTCTTCCCATAACAAAAATTTGGCGACGTTCTGCCAGGACATTACGCGCCCAATTGAGAATGAGTTCGCCTGCTGGCGTAGGAGAAACACCATCTTTTCCTCCCCGCACGAAGATCGGGAATCCTACATCGTCTTCAAGCGCTCGGATCTGCTGACTAATTGCTGGTTGAGACCGATAGACTCGCTCGGCCGCTTTGGTAAAGTTCTTTCCTTCATGAATCGCAACAAGATACTCGAGATGGCGAAACTCCACGGAATCTGACATAACCTCGGTGCTCCGCTGGCTGAGGGTTGATCCGACAGACTTCAAGGGACTGTGGATAACTAATCGTTTTCCTCAGTATCAAGAGTGTCAATTAGAGACGTTGAAGTACCTAGAAACCTGAAAGTGCCTAGATACTCGCACGGACCTACGATCCGGGACCGCTATAAGTGGAGCTTTGGATGGTATTGGCGGGAAGTATTGGACTTCCTTTGCGAGCACTCGCAAGCTTCCAATATCGAGGCCGCTTATGCGGCGCGAAGGAGAGAATACGAATGATCGATCCGGCGATTCGCAAACCACCTACAAGGGTAGTGATTGCACCCGAAGAGCGATTGCTGCTTGGGAGAAGTGAAGCAGCTCAGATGCTTTCGATTAGCGAACGAGCGTTGGACTATCTGGTCGCAAACAAGCAGCTTTCTACTCGCCGAATCGGATCAAGGGTCTTGATCCCTACCTCCGAGTTGAAGAGGTATTCTCGCGGTGATCATCCGGAACGTTTGGCAGGATAGAACGCGACTCTCCGCGATGGATTTGGCCTAGGATGTATGCCTAGTGCTCGTCCCCAGGGCCGTGATCTAGCTTTTCAATGGCTGCCTGATTGTGCTCCGGTGCAAGATGGGCATACCGGACGGTCATCGAGATGGTCTTATGTCCGGCGAGTTCCTGTGCTGTCCTTAAATCGACACCCTTCATCACAAGACGACTAATGAACGTGTGCCGCAGGCAATGCCATGTAAAGCCTTCGAGACTTGGCATGGTCTTGGCGGCCTCTTCAATCACCAGTTCAAACCAAGTACGGGAGTCATTGAGGTCTTCCCCGAACTTCGACTGGCAGACACGACCGTCGTGTGGACGACGAGCGTATAACGTCTCGAATGCCTTGAGGCAGGTCTTGTTCATCGGAATCTCGCGACTGCTTCCATTTTTCGTTTCGTCGAGCTTGATGCGTTTACGCGTGAAATGAACTTCAGGCCACTCCAGACTGTACTCTTCGCTCTTTCGCATGCCTGTATTCAGCGCAATATCGAATTCTTGCATGTGCATAGGGCATCGCTTGGTAATGACAGCTCGCACGATCTTCTCTTCATCGTCGGATAGGAAACGAATGCGGGCATTGTTCTCTGGTCGCTGTTCCACCAACCGCGCGGGATTGCTCGTAACCTTGCCGTCAGCAAGAGCAATCTTGAATGTTTTCCCGAAAACATTCTTGTACCGATTTTTTGTAGCAGGAGCCCAATCATGGGCTTTGAGCCATGCGTCGATCTCGGATGGCTTCATCTCATCAGCGATGCTCTCGCCAAAATCCTTCAAGATGATGTTCATGCGGATGCGGAAGCCCCTCACATCCTTCCGTCCGTGTTCGATGTACCAATCAATGGCTTCCTGGGCGATGACCTTAAACCGGAGGCCCTTGTGCTTCATGTTCGTCGGTAGCTTCACACCACGGAGCGCATCGGTCTTCCGAAGCTGGTACAGCTTGATTGCATCGCCGCGTCGGCCCACCTTCTCGCGGCGCTCTCGACCGTCGATGTAGTAGCGAATCCACCAAATATCAGAGCCAGGCTCCTTCTCGAAGATTCCTCTCTCCTTCTTCGTCATCTTTCTTGGCATCGGCTTGGACCTCCCTAAACCGACAATAGCAAATGAGGTACCAACCGGCACCAAAACCGGCACCAGCGCTTTTGGAGCATGAAAAGCCTCTCGGATTGAGAGGCTTTGGTCTTTGCAACTTGTTCATTTTGTAAATCTTATCTTGGTGCCGGGAGGGGGGGTCGAACCCCCACGAGGTTGCCCTCGGCGGATTTTGAGTCCGCTGCGTCTGCCAGTTCCGCCATCCCGGCTCAGGTTGGCTAAAGACAGGGTAACTCAAGCTACCTGCAAATAAAAGAGGAGCCGAACGGCTCCTCTTTTATTTACCAACGTTCCAAGCTCAACCTACGATGAAAGCGCACCCTCTTCCACCTCAAGGCAATCTTCTGCCTTGCGGCGCGTACGCTTGAACTTGCTGAGTATCGTGCTCAGAATCACATAGAGCACGGGGATGAAGATAAGGTTTAAGACGGTGGATACAATCATGCCACCGACAATCGTCGTACCCACGGAGTGGCGGCCCAACGCACCAGCACCGCTGGCAAAGTAGAGTGGCAGCACGCCGAGGATGAAGGCAATTGAAGTCATCAGAATCGGCCGTAGTCGCAATTCGGCTGCTTCAATTGCCGCTTCAACAATCGACCGCCCCTTTTCTCGAAGCTGCTCTGCGAACTCCACAATCAAAATGGCGTTCTTTGCCGCGAGACCGATCAGCATCACGAGACCGATCTGTACATACACGTCATTCGAGAGCCCGCGCCAGGAGACGAGTCCGAGCGCACCCAACACCGCCATTGGAACGGATAGAAGAATGATGAATGGCAGCGCGAAGCTTTCATACTGAGCGGCCAGCGTGAGATAAACGACCAGAATGCCCAGGCTGAAAATGATGATCGCCTTGCCTTGCGACTCTATTTCTTCGAGCGCCAGTCCGCTCCAGGAGTAGGCCATCCCTTGCAGCTTATTCTGCTGGAAGAGTTCCTCCATGGCTTTCAACCCTTGATTCGAGCTGTAGCCCGGGGCAGGAGAGCCGTCAATTTCAGCCGACCTGAACAGATTGAAGTGATTGATCACCTGCGGGCCGGATGTATCGTCGATCCTCACCACATTGTCCAGTGGCACCATGCTTCCATTCGCGGCGCGGACATAATACTGACGCAGGTCGCTCACCCTCATGCGGAAAGGCTGATCGGCCTGGATGTAGACGCGGTAAGAGCGGTTATTGAAATCGAAGTCGTTGATGTATTCCGAGCCCATGTACACACCTAGCGCGTTGGTTACTTCGCTGATGGGTACGCCCAGTGATTTTGTTTTTTCGCGATCGATGGTTACCAGCAGTTGAGGATCATTCGCCGTATAGCTGGTGAACAGGCCTACCAAATCTTTACGCTGACGGCTGGCGCCAATCATCTTGTGCGCCACCGTGTCTATATCCTGCAGCGTATTGCGGCCCAAGTCCTGCAGTTCAAATTCAAAACCGCCAACGCTGCCGATTCCCTGCACGGCCGGCGGCTCGAACATGGCGATAATGCCGCCCGGCACCTGGAAGAGTTTTGGAGCAAGGCGCGCTACGACGGCCGCGGCACTATGTGCTGGGCCAGGCCGCTCGTCAATCGACTTCAATGGCACGAAGATCACGCCGGCATTGGACGAGCTTCCGCCGGCAAGGCTGAAGCCCGGGACAGAAAACGTGCCAAAGACATCCGGGTCCTTCAGAATGAGCTCTTCTCCCCGATGAGAAAATTCAGTCGTATAGTTCAGCGATGCTCCGGGCGGCGCCTGCACCAGGCAGATCAGGTAATTCTGGTCTTCCTGTGGAATGAAGCCCGTCGGCACATGCTGATACATATAGGCTGTCGCTGCGAGTCCGGCAAAGAAGACGAGCAACAGTGCATACCGCAGCTTCAGAACGATGTGAATGACGCGCGCATAAGTCCGTCCCAGCCATTCAATAGACGCTTCCACTGCGTGCGCAAAGGCTGAATACCCTTTCGCCAGCGGCTTGATGCGCGTCCAATCCAGCATCTTGTATTTCTCTTCTTCACCACGAAGGAAGATCGCGGCAAGAGCCGGGGAAAGCGTCAGCGCATTGAATGCAGAAATGGCAATAGCAAATGCGATGGTCAGCGCAAACTGCTTGTACAGAATGCCTGTCGTACCGGGGAAGAACGAAACCGGTACGAACACAGAGATCAGCACCAATGAGGTTGCAATGACGGCGCTGGTCACTTCTCCCATGGCCTCAGATGTGGCCTTGTGTGGGTCGCAGTGTTCGAGTGAAATGTGGCGCTGCACATTTTCGATCACAACGATGGCGTCATCCACCACCAGCCCCGTGGCCAGCGTAATGCCAAAGAGCGTGAGCGAGTTGATCGAGAAGCCAAACAACTTGATGAACGCAAAGGTGCCGACCAGTGAGACCGGAATCGTAATAGCGGGAATGATGGTCGCGCGCCAATCGAGCAGGAAGAGGAAGATGACCGCGATAACGATAAGGATCGCTTCTTCCAGCGTCGATACCACTTCCTTCACTGAATCGCCGATGACGGTCGTCGTGTCGAAGGCGACGACGTACTTGATGCCGGGGGGAAACGACTTCGACAGCTCTACCAGCTCGGCCTTGGCAGCCTTGTCCACGTCAAGCGCGTTGGCATCGGAAAGCTGCTGCACGCCGACGCCGATAGCTTCGTGTCCGCTGTATTCCAGATTGGTATCGTAGGTTTCCGCGCCAAGCTCAGCGTGGCCCACGTCTTTTAATTGCACCAGACCGTTTGGCGTGTTCTTGAGAATGATCTGCTCGAACTCTCGCGGCTCAGAGAGACGGCCAATGACGCGCAGCGTGATCTGAAAGTCCTGCGTGGAAGGAGCTGGCGGTCTGCCCAATTGCCCTGAAGGGATTTCGATGTTCTGCTCTTGCAGAGCATTGATTACGTCTGTAGCGGTAAGACTCCGTGCCGCCAGCTTCGACGGATCAAGCCAGATGCGCATGGCATACTTGCGCTCGCCGAAGATCACGACATCGCCCACGCCCTTGATGCGCTTGAGCGGATCTTTAACATATACATCCAGGTAATTGGAGATGTATTGGTTCGATACGGTGCCATCCGGCGAATAAAATCCGGCGGCGAAGACGAAGTTCGGGTTCGCCTTGGTAATAGTGATACCGGTGTTCTTGATCTCCTGCGGCAAGCGCCCCTGCGCAGTCGATACGCGGTTCTGAACGTCAACGGCCGCGATATTGAGGTCATAACCGGTATTGAAGGTCACATCGATGTTGCTGGTGCCATCGTTCGAGCTGGTCGAGGTCATGTAGTGCATGCCCTCGACGCCGTTGATCTGCTGTTCCAGCGGAATCGTTACGGCGGACTCCACAACCTGCGCATTGGCGCCAACGTAGTTACTGGTTACAGTGACCTGCGGCGGGGCCAGATCCGGGTACAGTGAAATCGGGAGAACAGGAATGCAAACCGCGCCGGCCAGAATGATCAGCAGCGCGCAAACAGTCGCAAAGACTGGACGATGAATAAAAAAATCTACCACGCGAAAATCCTTTCGCAGTTAAACGTGATGGGCATAACCCCATCATCCTTCCGCCTACACCCTTCCATCGTTGTTGAGCAGAAGAACATGCGGCTTAAAAGCAAGCTCGGCGGAAAATAAGAACTCATCTCGCCGGCGCTGGTAACGAACAGTACACTCAACCCAGCGGCTGTACGGGAGCGCCGTCGACCAGGAACTGGATTCCTGAAACGATGACCTTGTCTCCGTTTTTCAAGCCGTCATCTACCGCGTAGTTGTTACCCACGGTGTCGCCCAGCTTCACTGCCCGCTGTTTCGCCACAAACTTTCCATTGTCACCCTGTGCGACGTACACGAAGGTCTGTCCACCTAGCCGGGTCACCGCCAATACGGGTACGGTCGGCGCCGGAGCCGTGGTCCAGATCACCTTCGCCTTCACCAACTGCTCGGTGCGCAACAACGGCGAATGCACCGGAGCCTTTGCCAGAATTCCCTGCAGCTGATCGTCTACCTGTGGAGAAATAAAGCTGATCGTCGTGCGTTCAATCTGTTTGCCGCTGTTATCCAGAATGTCCACTGGCAGCCCGGCGCGCACTTCGCCCGCCCGTTCCGTAGGTATGTAAATATACGCCTCGAGATCGCGGTTTTCATCGACCGTCGTCAACAGCGTGGAGGATGAAACATAATCCCCCAGGTGGACCGGGATGTCGCCCACGATTCCGTCAAAAGGTGCGCGGATGCTATAGTACGCCAGCTCTTTTTCCTGCGTCTGGCGCGAAGCAATCGAAGACTCGTAGTCGGCCTTTGAATTTTTGTACGCCTGCTCCGCCTGGTCCAGCGTGTCGCGGCTGGTCACGCCCGCCGCAAAGAGTTTGCGCTGGCGCTCTACCTCGACTTGGTTGTACTCATAGACGGCAAGCTTCTGCTGTTCGGTGGACTTCTGCGTATCCACCGTAGCCTGCTGTTTCAAGGGATCGACGGTCATCAGCAGCTGGCCAGCCTTGACCCGATCGCCGGAGCGCACGTTGATGGTCACCAGATTTCCGGGAACCTGAGGATTGATCGTCGCTGAACGGCGCGATTTAATCGTCGAAACATATTCGTCGCTGCGCGCGACCGGCTGCGGAGACACGGTCACGGTCTGCACCGGCATCGCCTGCGGGGCGCCTGCCCCAGCCTGTTCGGCGGGCTTCGCGCTGCATGCGGTGAGAAAAGCGGTAAGAACAAAAGTGCCAATACTTAATTTGCGTAAACTATCCACGACTGCGCCTCGGAATGTTTTATGAACCAGTGATCCCCCTGAACGTTCGCACTCTCAAGGCCTGGTTACGAAATCTGTGGTTCTAAATTAAGGTGAGATTTCAGCCAGTTCGCATACATTCGACGATGGCCAAATCGTCCCATCCCAATAGTTTCCAGTTGCAAGTGACTCTTGGATGTCCAACCGCGACGAAGGCTTCAAACAATTCGTCGAGAGGTTGATTCTGTAGGCCAGACCGTTCAGGAAGAAGAAAACTATGCAGGACAAGGCCCGCTGAGACTACCACTAAATGCTTATTTTTAAACTATTTACCAGAGCTATTTGTCTTTCTCTGGTTCTTACGTCCGTAAACGGAACGGATTGAAGTTTGTGCTTTCATCGAAAGCGTCCACTTCTTCCACACGTTTCAGCCACCCGACCACTATATAGGTAGCAGGCGTTGCCAGTGTCTCATAAATCACCTTCGTCACGTAAGACCAGAAGATAACGCTCCCAATGGTGCGCCAAGGCGTGCCCCAGAATGCGATCACGATCACCGTCGCTGTATCGACTGCCTGTCCCGTCACGGTCGAGCCGATTGTCCGCGTCCAGAGCCAGCGTCCTTTCGTGAGCAGCTTCAGCTTCGCCAATGTGTAGGAGTTCGTAAATTCGCCGGCCCAATAGGCGACCAGGCTGGCCACGGCAAATCGCGGCACCAGTCCGAAGACTGTCGCGAACGCCTGCTGGTTATGCCAGTCGGAGGCGGAAGGCAGCGCGACGGCAACGGCCCCCATCAGCGAGAGCAGGCCCATGGCGAAAAATCCCATCCAGATGGCCCGCCGGGACGCGGAATACCCATATACTTCCGTAAATACGTCGCCACATATATACGTAATTGGAAAAAGGAGCTGCGCCGCGCTCACACGGATCGCCCCGAGCGACCGCAGAATGGGAAGATCATACGGACCGAACTGGCAGATTTTGGGTCCAACCAGGTTGGAAACCAGCAAAACGACTACGAACGCAATCGTCAGCAGATCGAGAAACTTGTATCGGCGCATGAGATCGCAGAATATCGCAGATAGTCGCAGACTGCCGACAAAAGACGGCTCCGGGTAGTGGGTCAATTTGAATTGACCCACTACCCGGCTCCGCGATCCGATGCGAATCAGAAGCTGTCATTAACAAGCAATTTCGCGGCAATGTAAAGCCTTCGCGGGCGGCATGGAGCCCGGAGAAACCTCCCAATCCACACAGCCGCAACTTTGACACAAAATGCCGCAATTGATAAATTCAAGGTGGTACTTCCTGCCTGGCGCCGCTCAGTGAGCGGCCGCATACAGCGTCCCCGTCGTCTAGCCCGGCCTAGGACACCGCCCTTTCACGGCGATAACACGGGTTCGAATCCCGTCGGGGACGCCAAAAGAAAATCAACAACTCACTTTGAAATTTCAACCTGCACTGATCTACCAGGCGGAGGGTTGTTTCGCCTGGGCAAAGGGCCTCACAAAGCCGCGAGAAAATCCCCCTCAGGACGCCGCTCAAAGTGCGAGGTCCAATTCCCCATCGGTACTGAAGGATGCTCGGCAGGATGACAAACTTGATGATTTGCAGACGTGGAGGCAGAACCTCGAGAGCTACAACGAGGAAGAAGGCAAGAAGGTGCAGGAGCTATCCGAAGACCTTTCAGCTATCCGGGGGATCGGCATTGGAGCCATGAGCTGCCCGGAATTCTTCAGGCTGCGCAGGTCGTCTTGCAGTTGAGGAAGAAGCCGTAGCGTACTCGGTCCAGACAGAAACACAAAGCCCTCGGTTTATGCCGAGGGCTTTTGTTGTTGCATGGGTGATTATTTCCAGCCGTTAGGTTACTCTACAGCTCCCATTCTGGGGTGACGTGTCATCCTACAACCCGATGCCATAGCAGCGCGCTTTTGCTTCTTTCTGGTCGGCGCTGAAGCTAGATGGAGGCCGCAGCTCAGCAAAGATGATCTACGGCGCGTCTTCTTGCTGTGACAGATGGATACTTTTGGCCATGCGTAAGGCGATTTGCTGGTCCTCGTTTTGCCGTTTGTCGCCTTCCCAGTTCCTGAGGAGAACTAAGATTTTATGTCCCCCGGCCTCACAGAAGAAGTCAGTGTTGATAATGTACGGCACGCTGATTGGCGTATCTGCGGAAGGAACCGGCTGCTCCTTCGAAATGATCTCTTTGAGATCGTTACAGCCCAGTTTGTTCGGCTCTCTAAGAACATCTTTCCGCGACAAGACTGAAGTCCCTTGCGTGTAATCATCGATGACATGACTAAGGGTTTTGGCTGATGAAGCTTGTGCTTCCATCAAGGTTATTTCCACTTGGCCGCGTTTGATGATGACCCCTTCGGCTTCATCCCTTGAACTGAGGAGTTGGAGGCGGTCCATGGAAACCCCGATTCGGACCCAACTCACTGGGTACATGACTGAAAAATGGTTGGCGCTGTAAAACCGTCGCCATCCATCCGTGGAAGCAAAGGCCACCACTCCGACCAAAACAATGAGTAATAAGGCAGTTCTGCATTTCCCAAAAATCATTATCTATTCCTTCTTGCACGGGTAGTGAAGAGCATTTGGGATTTGCCCCTTGCTGATTCGTAAATATATTCAAGCTCTTCAATCCGTTCACGCAATCGGGACCAGTGCAATTAGGTGTGGTACAAGCTGGAATGAGAAAAGCAAGTGAGTGATGTGATCGTGATACGGTGGGAAAATGTCGCAGGTTTCATCTCGTACCAGCCGGCCACGTACGATTCGCCAGCCATTCGATCCGGCTGGCGCGATCACAGGCATCGGAAGTCTGCCTGTCACTTCTAAGGCCTCCGCAATTCAAGCAGTCGCTGAACTCTCGCCGGAGGTTCCGTTCTGGCCGCAGCTACCGCAACTCTCAGCGCACGAAAGCATCATCGGCCAGGGGCTGGGCGTAGTTGCAAACCTGATAGAGCCTCGGAGCGAAGGCTACGGCTATCAGGTGAAGGACGGGCAGATAGATTCTGTCATCGAGATGCTCCATCGCAGCAATGGAGAATTGTCGGCTGCCTACGCGACAGGCTTTCATGCGTTTGAAGAAGCACTATCGGCTGGTCTCTTCAAGTCGGCGATTGCGGTCAAGGGACAGATCGAAGGGCCCATCACTCTGTCGGCATATTTGTTCCACAAAGGTCGGCCCTTTCTCTCCGACTCGGCGTTGTTCGCTGCGGTCGCGTTTCATATCTCACAAATTCTCTGCTGGCAAATCGATCGCCTGAGTTCGGCCGGCCTGCCGGTGCTTCTTTTCGTCGATGAGCCGGCATTGAGCCTGGAAGCGCCTGCGAACGCCGTATCCGAGGAGGAACGGCTGAGCGCGCTGGCCGCCACACTGAACGACGCCCGCGTCCGCGGAGCTTATGCCGGACTGCACTGCTGCGCGGCGCGTCCCTTCGAGCGCATGTTTCGCGCGAAGCCGGATATTCTCTCCTTTGACGCTCATGAAGGACTTGAGTTGTTCTTTGCCGATCCACACGCGCTCGACTTCGTAAATCAGGGAGGAACGGTGGCTTATGGGTTGGTACCCACAATGCGGCATCTGAACGCCATCGACGCAGCAAGCATCTTTATCCGCTGGCTGGAAGCCGCGTCGCGTGCCGGCGATCCTCAGAGGCTTGCTCAACGCGCCATGATCACGGCGACCTGCGGACTTGGACTACTGGAGATGTCTTCTGTGGTCGACTCATTCCATGTTGCACACGGCGTCAGCAAGCTGGTCAGAAGCCTGGTTGGATCACCGGATGAAGAACCCTCTGAGTAGCGTGCAGATCCGAGACAAACGCTGATCTACTCGCGCAAAGAACTATCTCTCAGGATCGTAGTTAAGGTTCGGACCAAGCCAGCGCTCGATCTCCGCCAAGGTCATTCCCTTGCGGTGCTGATAGTCGGCGACCTGATCACGACCGATCTTGCCGAGCGAGAAATAACGTGACTCTGGATGGGCGAAGTAGAGTCCGCTCACGCTCGATCCCGGCCACATCGCGAAGGATTCGGTAATCTTGATTCCGGTCTTCGCCTGCACATCGAGCAGGCTCCAGATCGTGCCTTTCTCCGTGTGATCAGGACATGCCGGGTAGCCCGGTGCCGGCCTGATCCCGCGATACTTCTCCTGAATCAGGTCCTCGCTGCTCAGATGTTCTGAACAACCGTAGCCCCACTCCTCGCGAACCCTCTTGTGCAGGCATTCGGCGAAGGCTTCCGCCAGGCGGTCGGCGATGGCCTCTGCCATGATCGCGTTGTAGTCGTCGTTCTCAGCCCGGAACCGGTCGCAGAGTTCCTTAAGGCCGATGCCGCTGGTTACCGCGAACGCGCCAATGTGATCGGGTAAGCCAGTTTCCCTGGGCGCAATAAAATCGACGAGCGACCGGCACGGCTCGCTGCCTTCCCGGTTCGCCTGCTGGCGGAGAAAGTGGAACCGATCGAGCACAGTTCCCCGCGTGCCATCCGTGTACAGCTCAACATCGTCGCCCACGGCATTTGCTGGGAACAGGCCATAGACGCCTCGGGCGGTAATCAGGTTCTTCTCAATGATTCTGTCAAGGAGAACGTTAGCTTCCGCAAAGATCTGGCGCGCCTGCGCTCCCTGTCTCTCGTCGTCGAGAATGCGAGGATAGATGCCTTTGAGTCCCCAGGTATGGAAGAACGGAGACCAGTCGATAAACTCGCGCAATGTCGCTAAGGGAAAGTTTTCGAGCACGCGCACGCCGGTAAATGCAGGTGCAGGGATATCTTCCGCTCGCCATTCGATTGGAGTTCGGCGGGCGCGCGCAGATTCGATGGCGATAACACTCTGACGCGGTGCAGCGTGTGCTTTGCGGACTGCCTCGTACTCAGCGCGGTGTTGCTCCACGAAGGCAGTCTTGCCGTCTTCGCTCAACAAACTTGTCGTCACCGGGACCGCCCGGCTGGCGTCGAGCACATGGACAACGGGCTCGCTGTAATGCGGCGCGATCTTGATTGCCGTATGCGCGCGGCTCGTCGTCGCTCCGCCGATGAGAAGCGGCAACTTGAAGCCTTGGCGCTCCATCTCCCGGGCGACATGCACCATCTCATCGAGTGACGGCGTGATCAGGCCGCTGAGGCCGATCATATCCGCCTTCTCCGCCTTGGCCCGTTCGAGGATCTTCTCCGCAGGCACCATCACCCCCATGTCGATGACCTCGTAGTTATTGCAGGCGAGTACAACCCCGACGATGTTCTTGCCGATGTCATGGACGTCGCCTTTGACCGTTGCGAGCACGATCTTCCCTTGAGCCTTGACCTCTTGGCCGGCTGCGGCCATTGCCGCCTTCTCGGCCTCCATGAACGGCGTCAGATAGGCGACGGCCTTCTTCATCACGCGCGCCGACTTGACCACCTGCGGCAGAAACATCTTGCCGGCGCCGAAGAGATCGCCAACGACGCCCATGCCGTCCATCAACGGGCCTTCGATCACCAGCAAAGGACGGCCCAGCTTCGCCCGGGCCTCTTCGGTGTCGATATCGATGTAGGTGTCAATGCCCTTCACCAGCGCATGCGAGAGACGCTCCTCGACTGTGCCATGGCGCCATTCTTCGGCCTTCTTCTCACTGGCTACCGAGCCTGCGCCCGCGGCCTTCAGTGCTTCGCCAAAGTCGACCAGGCGCTCGGTCGCATCCGGACGCCGGTTAAGCAGCACGTCCTCGACCAGCACTTTCAACTCAGGATCGATCTCCTCATACACTTCGAGCATCCCCGCATTGACGATGCCCATATCCATGCCTGCCGCGATGGCGTGATAGAGGAATGCGGAGTGCATGGCTTCACGCACTTTGTTGTTGCCGCGGAAGCTGAAGGAGATATTCGAGACGCCGCCCGAGACCTTCGCGTGCGGAAGGTTGGCCTTGATCCAGCGGGTGGCGTTGATGAAGTCGACAGCGTAGTTGTTGTGCTCCTCCATCCCGGTCGCAACTGTGAGGATATTGGGGTCGAAGATGATGTCTTCGGGCTCGAATCCCACCTCGTCGACCAGAATCCGGTAAGCTCGCTCGCAGATGCGAATCTTATCCTCGTAGGTCGCGGCCTGTCCCTGTTCGTCGAAGGCCATCACCACCGCAGCTGCGCCAAACTTGAGCACTGTAGCGGCGTTGCGCCGGAACTTTTCTTCGCCCTCTTTGAGCGAGATCGAGTTCACAATGCCTTTGCCCTGCAGACATCTGAGTCCCGCCTCGATGACCTCCCATTTTGAGGAGTCGATCATAAACGGAACTTTTGCGACCTCGGGCTCGCTTGCCAGCAGTTGGAGGAAGCGGCTCATCGCAGTAACGCCGTCGATCATCCCCTCGTCCATGCAGATGTCGATGACGTTGGCTCCGTTCTCGACCTGTTGCCGGGCGACGCTGACTGCCTCCTCGTATTTGCCCTCCTTGATGAGCCTGGCGAACTTCGGTGAACCGGCCACGTTGGTCCGCTCGCCGATCATGATGTAGACGCCAGGCTGCTGGGTAAAAGGCTGCGAGCCGGACAGACGCAAAGGCCTGGGCTCAGCGGTCTCGAGTGCCTCCGTATGCGGAGCCTCGAGTACCTGAGAGTTCCCAATAGATATCGCTCTCCGTTCCCGCGTGGGCTGGCCTTCGAGCGCCTTGGCAATCGCCGCGATGTGCTCAGGCGTGTTACCGCAGCAGCCGCCGGCTATGTTGATCAATCCACCCTGGGCAAACTGGCCGAGATAACGAGCCATGTCAGCGGGCTCCAGATCAAAACCCGTTGGCGAGAGAGGATTGGGAAGGCCGGCGTTCGGGTAGCACGAGATTGCCGCGCTCGACTTCGTAGCCAGCTCTTCGAGAAACGGATACATCAGGTCGGGGCCAAGAGAGCAGTTGAGCCCGACAGAGAGAGGATGGACGTGCTCGACCGCATTCCAGAATGCTTCGACCGTCTGCGCGGAGATCATCGTCTCACCACCGCGTCCGACCGCCGCCGAGATCATCACCGGCAGCTCACGATTGTTTGCGGTAAGGCCATCCTGATCGAAAACCTCGCGGATGGCAACGAGCGCGGCCTTTGCGTTGAGAGAATCGAAGATCGTCTCGACCAGAAGCAGGTCCGATCCACCGGCGATGAGGGCGCGCACTTGCTGAGCGTAGGCAGTCTTGACCTGATCGAAGGTGACGACACGGAAGCCGGGATCGTCAGCATCAGGCGAATTTGAAAGAGAAACTGTCAGCGGCCCGATTGCCCCTGCCACGAACCGTTGACGTCCCGTGTCATTTGCAATGCGATCGGCCCACTCCCGGCACTGCCGCGCGGACTGCTCGTTGATCTCCCAGGCAAGATCGTTGAGGAAGGTGTCGTCGATGATCTTCTGGTAGAAAGCTGGATCCTTCCTGCCGCCGTGCTCGCGAGGATCGTCCACGAAGAACTCGCTCTGCGAGATGCTGGTAGCGCCGAAGGTGTTTGTCTCGATGATGTCGGCGCCGGCCTCGAGAAACCGACGATGGATGTCCCCGATCATCTTTGGCTGTGTCAGCGAGAAGATGTCGCCGTTATTCAGCAGATCTTTCGTCGAATTCTTGAACCGCTCGGCACGGATGTCCGCCTCGGTCATCCCATAGGTGCGGATCGTCGTTCCCATCGCTCCGTCGATGATGGCAATACGGCTCTCAAGGATTTTCTGCAGAGGATGTCGGCGGTTTGTCGTCATGTTTTCCTACTATTTGTAGCAAGTATCACGCGTCGGTCGTGAGCACAAACCCTCATTCATGCCCAACATATCTTCAGACATTACTTCTGCATGGCTTTCCAAAAGCAGCGGCAATCTCCCCCTGGCCGCAGCCGGCGGAGATCCTCTTTTGATTATCTCATTCGTGTTCAGCAACTTTATTGAGCTATAGATGCGTTATATGGCTCAGGGATTCCGGCCATGAGCATGGCTGGCGCTTCAACAGTGCAAACGTCCCTTAAACGAAGGCGTTGCACTTATCAGCACCCGTTTTGCCCAATTGACTTGGACCTCAGACAGATCATCCATCGGGTGACTCAGGCAGTTTTCTTTTGACGTGGAGTTTTCCTTGCTGCGGTTTTCGACTTCTTGCCCTCCGCAAGACTATTTCGAAGGGCGTCCATGATGTTCACGACTTTCGGCCTTGGAGCTTCCGGCTCATCTTTGGCGAGAGACTTACCCTTACGTTTCGCTTGGACCAGCTTCTTAACTGCCGCTTCGTAGTCGTCCTTGTAGTCGCCGAGATTGAACCTGGAAGTGCTCCCAGTGATCAACTGTTTTGCCAAGGACAATTCCCTTGCATCAACGGATGTCTCTTTCACGCCTGCCAGCGACGATTTGGAATCGCGAAGCTCGCTTTCGTATCGGAGAGTGTAAAGCATCAACCCCTTTTGTTTTGGCTCGGAGGGGGCTCCAACTGCCACCAGATGTTCGCGTCCGCTGAAAGCGATCTCACCAATCCCGAAGGTGTTCGTCTGAGCAAGCGCCTTGCGCATAATGCCGAGCGCCTTCGCCTGCACATCATCTTTCGGGACGACAAAATAGGGCCGATCAAAAAGCTCAGCGGATAGTTCGTCAGCTTTGACGAATTGCTTGATCTGCATTGTTGTTGCCGTAGGAATACGCAGAGCCTTCAGTTCGTCTGGGTCAATCTCGATGTATCTGTTCTTGGCATACTCGTAGCCTTTGACAATATCGGACTGCGCCACTTCCCCGCGTTCGTCAACATTCTGGTGATGGATACGCTGATGCGTCTTGCGGTCGATCTGATGAAACTCGACCTGTCGCGCGGGTTTCGTCGCGGGAAAGATTTTGACCGCTATCGAGACCAATGAAATCTGAAGTGATCCGGACCATGTAGGACGACCAGCCATCGCCTGCGTCTCCTTAAATACCTGTGCAATTCGATGCAATTATCGGCGTACGAAACTTATCAAAGTGCAAATTTCAGAACACGAGAAACCGCTTCGCATTGCATTCAGTCCGTATGAAAAATCCTCGGTCCGCCCAGCCATGACCGGAGCTTTTGCCATGATGTGCACGGCAACGCAGACGGGACAACTTTGCAGGATGTATTTCTTTCTTAA
>Ga0206844_10011_pt1 | contig 65258 bp, 46 predicted proteins | sample Alteio_BWOrgCont_22_FD_152907 | JGI IMG/M metagenome (GOLD analysis project Ga0206844, IMG submission 152907) | Enriched cells from forest soil in Barre Woods Harvard Forest LTER site, Petersham, Massachusetts, United States -... | ecosystem: Environmental > Terrestrial > Soil > Temperate forest >...
TCGCCGCCGCCCAAAGAGACAAATGGAAGCACTACCCGCGCTATCGCATGATCCGTTTAACGCCTTACGACGTCCATTCGCCTACGGCCAATGAAACCGATGAAGAGCAACAACGAACATTTATCAAAATCACGTTCAGCAAAGAAAAATTCAATCGCGAGGGCAATGCGCGCAATCCTCATTTTAATTACGCAAACTGGGCCTGGGTCCCGCGCAATGCAGAGATACGCAACCTGCGCAACATTCATACCGATCAAGAGCGGGCGGTGGTTTCCGCGACGATTTTGACCAGTTGCTCCACAACGTCCGGTGTTCCCGCGATGAATGAGGAATGTTCCCGGGCCTCTGGGGTCAAATCCTTCCAAAGGACAGGGAAAAACGGACTTCCGTCCGGACGAACGACTTTCAAGCCGTGCAGCTGCAGCATGGCGGCGGCAGGAATCGTATCGTTTGTCGGGAGGCCCATTGCAATCACGCCCCCGTAATTACTTCCGGGTTGGCCAGCGGCCATGCGCGCGATTGCCAGGGCGATCGATTTAAATCGATCCACCACTTCAAACCGGCTGGACAATGTATCCGCCAGGGAACGGTTAGCAGTCCCCCAGCGCAAACCGCAGGCCAGAATTCTTCCGGGATTCAGCGAAGGACTCTTTAACGGCTTGTGATCGGTGTCAAAGTTATAACGTTCTTTGGTTTCCGGAGCATTAAGGGCGGTTGCGATAGGGTAGCCGTCCAATAAAATAGCCGCGGGAATACAATATGTTGGATCCTGAGTTCTGGCATACGTTCGAGTTCCATCGATAGGATCAAGCACGATGCGGATGCGGGCCTTTTCAAAATTCGCTTCGTTCCGGGTAATAAGCTCCGCGGGGATTCCCACCATTTTTAAATTTTCTTCCGCATCGATATAAACATCCATGAACCGCGGGTCCGTTAAGACGCGCTCAAAAAAACGTTTCTGGATCTCAAAGTCCATATGCGTCACGACGGTTCCATTTTCTTTTTCCGACGCGCTCTGTCGCGCTTCTTCGCGGTGGGCCATGAGATCTGCGCCCGCCTCGCGTATGAATTCAGAGACGACCGCCGTCAGCTCTGTGAGCTTTTGAACCGTTCCATCATCGTGCATGTCCATCGTCAAGCCGCCAAAAAAAGCCATCGGCCATGCCCGTAGATTTAAAAGCGCACGACCTGCTTTCCGAAGATGAAAGGCGGCGGCGGTGAGTAGTGGTCGATGCTCCATCGCCGCTGCTGCCGTGAGGGCTTGATTGTTGAATACAGAAACAGTCGTGACGTGCTGTATGTCTATCGTGCAAAGACCGGATGCCAGCGTGGGATCTAAGGCCAGACAGGGAAGAAGTAAGACAGTGAACGCTGCGTTCAGATGTTTAATCATGACCGATTAACCTGCCTGCAATTCTAGTCTGGCTCCAGGGGCCGTATGCGTATGTTGAGACGTTTGTTCCAGCGTGGGTGGAAGATATCCCGACACTTCATGGACAGGCGCTTCCTGCAAGATATGGGACACGGCTTGAACCAGCGGCGGAGCCAGGGTGAGCTCTTCGGGACTTCCTTCGTCTTCAAGGCGTGGCAGTGAATTGCTCGCAAAGAAACGGTATGGCGGCATACGTTGATCTTTGATCTTATCCGCGCTGGGATGGTCGGATATATGGCGTACACTCGCTGTCAGTCCAGTATCGAAAATTTGAGCGCCGTGACTCAGTTTAGCCTGAACAACGGCGGCCATGACGCGCCTCCACGAAAACCCAAGGCCGCGGACCAGTGCATACGTGGCGCTTAGAATCGTCCCGCCAGTGGATGTTTCATCATCCACAAGAAACGCATAGAGATTTTTATAGGAGATCCCTGCAGGAAGTTCGAACGGTTGGTCTTTGCCTATCCAAAGCTTGGGGTGCATATGAACATTTGCCGCATCATGACGGGTTTTATCAAGAAAAGCAGCCATGACGGTCACTCGAATCTGGTATGTTTGCCAAATGTAATCCTCGAGTGCTTGAGCGGCTTCCTGAACCGCCGGGAAAGCGCCGTCATCCGGAGCAATAACTAGCAGCGGCGTTACGCTGTGTCCGAGCGCATCGGCCTTGAGTATCTTCATGAGATCGTCGCGCAGAGCGTATTTCTGCGCTTCGTGGAGACCATAAATCGGTTTATCGATGGCTTCTTCCATGGCTTTATCAAACATCTGAACGGCCAGCGTGCGGAAGCCATTGAGCGGCTGAATGGCATAATTGTGAAATTTCCCGTCTTTAATCTGGTCGTTGTAGTGCGGACTGACGGCATAATGGGTGGCCAGGTGATTAATAATCTCGAGAAGCGCCAATGCGCCCGGCGTTTGCCCAGAGATCCAGACTTTGTCCTGGCGTCCGTATCCTTCATACGTATTCACAACGGATGAATCGATCTTCCAACCCGTCTTATTGCCAAGGGCCAGCAGTGTCAGCAGCAGCTGCACAATATTTTCACTGCTGTTTGTGGAGTGTAAAAGGATTGCATTCTGTCGGGACAGGAGATCCGGCGGGATATTGACTGCCCAGTGATTCGCCTGTCCGGCAACCGTCCCCACATGTACTTGATCAATAGGGATATTGTTAAAGGCTCCCGCGACCTCCTGCGCCATTGGCATGAGCCGATCTTGAAGAATAACGAGCGCGCCATCTTTGTCGGATTGATGCTGTTCAATATGCTGCGGAATGGGTTCAAGCTCTTGTGGAATAAAGTCGCCCCCCTGTCCCTGCAAACTCACTGAATCTGCCAGCGTGCCCAGGAGTCGAAGCAGCAAATGCTCTTCCGCATTTTCGGGATGCCAGGCTTCAATTTGAAGATGAATTTTGTCCGCGCCATAGTGCCGCAGGTTTTTTATGAGAAGAATCATCCGCACGATATCATCGGCCGAGCGCAGACTGTGACGCATGGTCACTTCGCTGCCTTTTGTGTTGTCCGGATTTTCGTTTAAGATGTTTATCTCCCCATCGGGGAATTTTTTAATACCAAAGGATATATCGCCGCGATCATTGGTTGAAACCGCGTACGGTTCCGGTTGATCGCTGCCGTAGCCCATGAGTCGTGCGTCTTTGACCATCTGCAGAATTTCATCCTGGCTGTTCTTCCAGAGGAATTCCATATTGATCGGCAAGATCCAGGCATAGGTGTGCTCGTTCGGATCGCGGATCACAAATTTCGGGCCCTGCTGGCGTTTCCATTCATTGGTGTAATACCGGCGCAGAACGTCATAGATCATGGTTGAAAATTGCTCATCCGTGAGTACTCCATCCGGATCGATCTGCGGGCGTTTCCGGATGAGCGCTTCCACATCCCATTCCGAACGGAGCAGTTCCTGATCAATCATGTCCTGCTGTGCATAGGGACCGAGCGCACTTTCATCGATCTGTCCGGGGGCCAGTTCGGCCGAAGGCGCTTTCGTAAAAATATCGGGCGGAATAATCCCCGTCTTCAGGCCTTTAGCGACTTCGCGGTTACGGAAAAGCCCAAACGCATACACCATCAGTTTGGGCACGCCACCCAGTCCCCATCCCCCTAAACTATCGCCGCCGTAGGTAAAATAGCCGCGATGATTTTCCGGTCGATTGCCATTGTTAAGAACAAGCGCGCCGCCCTGAAGATTTGCGATGGACTGCAGTACGACGCCACGTAGACGTGCCTGCAGATTCTCAACCATTAAGTCATAGTTTTTCCCATAAAGACTGCGCAGCCATCGGTCCCTGCCTGTGGTCAGATACAACGCGCTGGCAAACCATATTTTCAAAGCCTGCATGGTGGAGACCTGATTCACCGTATGCGCCAACCAAAGGGATTGGAATAAGACCAAAAGCGTTGCTTTCACGAGAGTTCCGACCGGGACGGTGATCATCGTTATCCCGAGGTTTTTCGCCAGGGTTTCGGCATCCGTCATGCTCCCGGATGAGGATAAGCGGCTTGGCATGCGAACGCCGATGAGATTGGAAGCCGGCAAGCCCTGGCGGGCCAATGAGTCGACGGCAATCGCGCCGTGAACGGACGAATCGACGCCGCCGCTTAAGCCCTCGACCACCTTCGAGATGCCGCTCTTGCTCATGTAATCCGTCATTCCCGTCACTTGCGCTTCATAGTCCTGAGCAATGGAATCCAGGGGTAAATGTCCACGGACCGCTTCGTCATCCAGGGCAGTAATGTTTCCGGATTGACCCACTTCAACAGTAATTAGATCTTCACGGAAATCCGCGCCGCGGGCCTGAATATGTCCATGCTTGTCGACGGCGATGCTGTGACCGTCAAAGACAATGCCATCGGTTCCCCCCACGGCGTTGACGTAGTAAATATTGACGCCATGTTGAAACGCTTTGCGCTGCAGAAGTTCTTCGCGTACTTTCTGCTTCGTGTCGTCAGTGAAGCGATACCGTTGACCTAAAGATTCGAAATCTCGCTCAGGGTTGAATGTCGGATCATTTTTGGATAAAAGCTGGAGTCGTCCACCATAGTAATGCGAACCGTTGATGACCACGACATCCGTGGCGCCTTGCTTGGCCAGTGCTTCAATAACGTTGGTGTTGTCCTGCCAGATGTCTTCACAGACGGCGATGCCTATGCGCCGGCCTTTTAGTTCGATCCAATTTTCAACATTTGTCGGGTCAGGACCAGGCGTTATGCGGCGATTGTCGTTATAAACCTGCGCTTCCGCCAGATGATGTTTCTTAATGGTCTTGATGATCCGGCCATTCTGGATGACATGCGCGACATTGTAAAGTTTGCCGTTTTCCTTTTGAACGGCGCCCAGAATAACGGTGACCTGTTTGCCCGCTGTTGAGCTCACGATCGCATCCAATGCCGCCTGCTGCTTCTTAAGGAAACGCTTCATGGCCCAAGCGTCTTGTGCCGGATATCCAGTCAGAACCGTTTCTTGGAAGACCAGGAGATCGGTATTGTCGGATTCCGCTTCATGTATGCGATGCGTCACCTTGCGTACAACCTCATCAAAGGCGCCCACCTTGACATTCAGTTGCGCCATGGCGATTTTCACGCCTCGTTGCTCCGGTGTCAGCTGCTCGATATCGGCCTGACGAATCAACGTCTCGCGCAGGTGTTCGAGACCCTTGGAGATTTCCGCTTTTTGCGGTGGCGTAGGTGAGAGTGCAAATTCATCCGTGGTTTGCCGGGCAGCCGCGCGCGCCGTGTGAATGTCCCCAAGCTCCGCAATCTGACGTCCTTTGACCATCATCAGCTGCTGCACGACCGCCGCTGTTTCGCCAATCTGCAGCGGTATCGTCTCATTTCGCAATGCGATAACGCGGCGGACAAATTGTCCAGCGGTATTGCGCACATTCCAGCTGACTTTGTCGCCGGGATAGGACGTCTTTGTACGCTCGTCGCCGCTCTTCTTGATGCGGGGTCTTAGCTTCAGGCCCTTGCCGCGCGCATTCAGTTTGTAGACGCCGCCCAATGAGGATTTTCGTCCACCGGTAACGATTTCCACGTCCTTGCGCATGCCCGGTGTATGCGACCAGGCTAACGGGATATCGAATTTCACGGCGGCGTCAAGGCTTGTGGTGTAATCGGCGCCGCCGACATGGGCTGAATATGATGCGTCCAGGTGCGCCAATCCTTGCGCCGATGACAATCCATCTTCAATCAGCGCGCCGTCAATTCCTTCTTTGATAATGTGGGCATTGGTCGCGTTGAGCTGGCGGAAATTCCGGTTCAAAAGAATAAAAGTTTCAATCATCGCGGCATCCAGAAAGGTTGCGGTCACTTTCATGATCGGATCATTGCCATAGGCGATGGAACCATCAGGCATGGCTTCGATTGTGCCGTTAAAGCCGCGGCCTTCGATGTAGTCCAGGAAAGCCGGCGTAAAGCGATTGAGTGATTCTAGATAGCGCCGGTCATCCCGGGTGATGCGGAAGCGTTGGAGATCATCCAACAGTAACTTGAGGCCCGCGACGATGATATAGGGTTTTTCTCCGTAGGGTGGACGCCGGTAATAATAGTCAAAGCTGGTTTGTTCTTCGTGCAGTCCCTCGTTAAACATCGACTGCGCCATGGTGAGATGATAGGTGTCGACCATCAACCCTTCACTGTCATCGCGCAACCGCGCCGGATGCGGCCGAACGACCATGGGCGCCAGGGCCATCAGCCGATCCGCGGGCACTTCTGAAGGTAAAACGCCTTCCGTCGTCTCGACGATAAGCGGTGCGGCATTCGTTAGGAGTTTCTGTTGCTTGGTGAGTCCTTTCAAATCAGCTTTCGCGCGCTCAGACGGCGGGAAGAGTTGGTTTGCGTTGTGGACCACGCTGTCATCAGGTCCCACGCGTTCCCCATTTTTCCAGAATGGGGTGAGAAGCGGTTCCGCCTTGGCGTTTTCCGGAACCGTCGGAACGCGTCCCGCCGGAACGCGCACATCATGCCAGTGTCCATCCGCTTCATGGATGCGCCAAAACTCATAGGGTTCGTCGCTCTTTCGGAGTTCCAGGGGCAATGAGGATTGACGGCCGCCCGTAATCATGTTGGTTCCTACCCCGAAGAAATCAATTTTCGCGCCCGCCGCCAACAGGCGGTTGATTTCATATTCATCCAGATCATTCGACGCGCCAATCTGGACATTCGGGAAGCCCGCCTCATCGAACATCTGGCGAATTTTCTTCGAGAGCTTGACGAGATCGCCGCTATCCAGTCGAATACCAATCAGCTCATGTGAAGAACCATCCTTAAAGAGCGTTCCCGCGCGCATTTCTTTGGCGACTTCAATCGCTTTGCGCGCGCCTTCAATGCTGTCATAGCTGTCGATTAAGAAAACAGAACTGTCTGGAAACGCGCGGGCATACGCTCGAAAGGCATCGGCCTCACGCGCGGGGCCAAAAAAGGTAATGAAGAGATGCGCCATGGTGCCGGAGATCCACATTCCGAAAATTCGGCCGGCTTTGACGGCGGATGTTCGATAGGCGCCGCCTATAATCGCCGCGCGCGCAAGCTGGAGCATGGTTTTACCGGCTGCGCGGCGCTGGCCAAATTCCATCACATCGCGCTTCTTGAGGAGTGAAGGGTCTTTGGCCAGAAGTTCATCATCGAGCAATTCCCCATTGGCGGCGAGGACCACGCGGGCGGCTTTAGTCGCCACAAGGGTAGCGCCGCCCAGACGATTTTTAAGCAGATCCTGAATGAGAGCCGCTTCGGTTGCCGTGCCTTCGAAGCGTAAAAGCGGGAGTTCGGGTGAAGCGCCGCGTCCTTCCTGCAAGGCCCAGATGTTTCCTTTAAATTCAAAATTCTGTAAGAAGTCCAGGAACCGTTCATCTTTAATGAGACCCGATTCACGAATTTTTTGGATATGACGCGGGTGGAAGCGACGGTCGTGAAGATCTGCCAGGAAGTCTTCCAGTCCAGCGGCTACCATATAAGATCCTTCATGCGGCGCCACAGGCGCATAGAGGTCATAGAATGCTTTTTTATGATCCCCCGTTTCGAAGGCTTTATAAGCTTCTTCGATCGAAGATGTTTTAATGTCAACGGTTTCAGCATCGATCGGGCGAGGGATTTCTTGGCTCTTCTGGGGGTGCAATTTGCGCAGAAAGAGTTTGATCAGGAGCGAGAAGACGCCTTCATTTGATCTTAGAATAGTCTCTGTTTTAGGAATCAGGCGCACGCCACGCTGCTGAAAGCCGAGAAGAGTTCCTTGAATCTGATCCAGCGGAAAGCCGACCGGTCGCGTAGCGTCTTCGACCACGATGGATTCAAACGTATTCCCCTCTTCGGAATTCATGGCGCCGGTAGCGGACCAGCCCACGCAATAGTCGAAGGCGTTCCCATCAAAGAAGATGCGCGTTTTCCCGCGTTTTTTTAGATAGGCGGACAGCTCCGTCGCGCGGACCATATTGTCAAAGAAAGCGCTGTAGGAATCCACGGTGGGGTCGGTCCCTTTAACTTCCACATACTCAATGCCCAAACGCGCCAGCACTTGATGAATTTTTGCTTCTTCGGTGATCGAAAAACCGATGTTGTCCGGCGCCAGCACCATGGCTTTCGTATCGCGCTTCTTAAGATAGGCCTTGAGCTCGCGCACGGTAAATTGGGCATCAGCGGACAGGTATTGACTGCGGTCCTCGGGGCGTTCGCTCCAATCTTTCACGGTTTCATAAGAGAGAACGGCAAAGGGTTTCATTACTTTTGTTCCGATTTGGCCGGCAAATGAACTGGCGTACGTGATATGGCCTTTGGGGTGATCAACCGTCTCAAGCTTTAAGACCGCATGATTTGTCCATAGAACCTGATAGCCGCGCTTCTGGAGGTAATTTTTAAGGTCCTTAACGGTAAACAAGGCATGCGGATGAAGATACTTCGCCTGATCCGCTGGATCTTCGCTCCAGTCTTTGACCATGTCATAAACCAACACGCCGAACTTGCCGTTCTGTTCGAAATAGTTTTCATAGCCCACATAGGACGACTGCAGCGAGATGTGGCCATAGGGATGCAGATCCTGACTGGCGACCCGATTTTTCTTGGAAAATAATTTGTTCAGAGCGACCACGTTCGGAAGGATCTCATGGCCGCCGCCGACCTGCAATCCCCCTTGTTCAATCACAATCCGGACTTTTTTGAAAAACCATTTGACGACTTCGATCGTATGCTTCGGCATAAACGTCGCCTGCACATCGACATTGACAATTACATCGGTTTCCGGATTGATGCGTAGGCTGTGATCTACGTATTCTTCTCCATAATAGAGGTCTTGTAGATCATCATTGAGGCGTGTCCATTTCTGCCGGAGGATTTCAGTCCATGATGCCTGCGCTGAATTTTCTGCGCGCGGAGTATTGCGTGCCAGACGGGCCTTAACCGCATGAACCAGCGCTTGCAATGGAGCAAACACGATAGCGTTGTTAATGGCTTGGCTTTCAAACGCAGCAGAATGAGGCGAAACGGAATATGCGGAGATGGGCGCTGTCACCGCAAAGGCCCAATGCGGATCCGCAATGAGGCAAGGGATTAGCAGAAGGGCGAATCCCCGCATAAGAAGTTTGTTCATGAATAGGGCTCAACTGTGAGCTTGTAAAGTATATGGAAGGAGCGCTGTCTGGCCAATGGAACAGAAGGCTAAAAATTAGGGCGAAAGGGCCCAGAACTAAAAAGGTTTTAAGACCTGCTGATAAATGAGCCTCAAACTTAATCGTACCGTCACATAAAAACGTTATATTTTGCGTACATATGCCACTATGGGTTGCCCTTCGTTTCCTGTTGATTTTTTGCCTGACTTCTTCCTCTTTATTGGGAAACATTCGACCGGCGCAGGTCGATCCTGCATTCCAGGCGGAAGCTTTAAACCTCCCCAGCTTTTTTAGTCTAAACAATCTCTCTGGTTTCCCACGTGCCCGCAAAGTCATTACGGACTTTATAAAAGGCAGGCCGGTTGATGTTCTTTCGCAGATCAAAGGTTCCGCTGACAGGATTGAGGGTATTGTGAATGCCCCGGACCCGTCACTCGGCCCGCGGGTTGAAGCCATGATTAAAAAACTTAAAACAGATCCAAGCATTCAAAAAAAGATCAAAAAGGATCGCGCGCTAAAGATCCTGCGTATTCAAATACTCAATCAACTTAAGCACGTTAGTTTTTCATTCACCCGAAGAGATGTCAATTACACGCATGCGGATGTTCTTCAGGGGCCATACCCCCGTCTTCCGACGCTGCATGCGTTGAGGAAGGCCGAAGAGTTCCTCTCCATCGCCGCGCAGGAGACTGTAAAGCCCTTTAACGCATGGCCGGAAGATAAGGCAAAAGAAGAGGAGCTTATTCAGGTGCAAAAGGCCTTTGCGGCAAAAGTGACGTCTGATTCGCTGGTTATGTACGAAGGGATGCGCAACCGGCTGATTGAGCTGGGGCCTGAAGCTCCTTTTCGTGAGGAACTCGGGCCTATCGTCCAATACTTGGAACTAAAACTGAACAGCGATCCCGTCGTGATCACGCTGTGCCAGAAAGATCCGTCCATGGCCCGCTTCCGATTGATCACGCTTGATTATTTGCATGGGGTCATGAATCCGCCGGACGGCAAAGATCCCTATCCGTATTTGTCGACGATTGAAGCCATTCAGCGCGCCATTGAATTTTACGACGTGGTGCAGCGCACGGAAGATCCCGAACGAAGTCCCAAGCTTTATCATAGCGATCGTTATGAATACTACGGTCATTATTTAAAAGGACAGATTCCAGATAACATCATCCTCCCAACGTTGGTTTCACTGAGCGCTACCGATATTCTGAACGTACGCGGCGTGCCGATCTCATTTGCGGGCGTGACCACCGAAGTGATGTGGGTAGATGGGTTCTATCAGACGTCCTTTGAATTTTGGATCCATGACATTAATCACAGCCGCCGAATGTTCCAATTTTTCAAAGAAAAAGCCGAGGCCCTGGGGATTTCAATCCTGGAATTCGCGCGTCAATCCAATCATTTCGTCAAGAATGCCATCATGCCGCTTATCGCCATTAGAAATTCATTTTCCGATGACGTTAAAAATCGACGCCGGCTCCTAAAAATGCTGTTCTATGAAATTTTTCATGAAGACGCGCTGGCGGCCGCGCCCGACATCATGAAAGCCGGGGTTTTACGTCCGCCAAAAATGATTACGCCTTTTGAGCAAATGGATGGGTTGGTGGTGTCCTACGTCATGGAACCCGGAGCCACGACGCTGGCCTATGTCTTCAGAAAGCTCGCCCATACGTTTTACGATAGGCCCAATGCGCGCATGGACAAGATTGTGGACCCAGCCTATCGTACGCGTGCTTATATTGTGGAGATTGCAGCGGCGCTGTTTGAAGCCTTTGGATTTCAAGTCAATCTGCAGACCCTGAAATATTATGTGAGCACCGATGAGGGTCTCCCATCGTTATTCAGGCAGACCATTGTTGATGACGTGAATGCTCGTCCGAATGAAACCATTCCTCTGGATCTGGAGCAAGAGGTGATGGACCCGACCAATATTCGAATCACGATTGCCGAACAATTTCACGCTATTTGGCAAAGCAATTCAGGATATTTCGAACGCTGGAAGCCCGCCCATGCCATTTTGAAGGACGGACGCGGCATCGATGATCGCTTTGTGATTCATACACCTGAACAACTGGATGCTTATCTGGTGGAACGGCAGATTCCGGAGAGCCTGCGCTCCTACTTCTCTCTAAGAACCAATCTGAAAACAGGAAGGGTTATGCTTTACGAGGACATCCAGCATCTTCCGCATGAATTTTTGGCGCCAAATAATCAATATGAAAATTTGAGCGGCGCGTCTGTGGCTGCGGATATTGTGGAGCGTATTCATGACAACCACCTAGAATTCAGCGATGTTGTCCCCACTATGGATTGGCTGAAGGCGGTCTGTCAGGAAATGAACCTAGCGTGGCTCAGGCGGAACGCGAACTGGGCGAAAGGCGATCCCGACTACGATAGGCCCTGGTCTGATCTTTCCGCCGGGAAGCAGCAGAATGGCATTAATCTTCTGAAAATCGCGCTGGAGGCTGAAATTCGCGCGAATCCTGATTTTATCGCCCCTACCCAACACGCGTTGTTAACGGAGGCCTTTAGACGCGTTGAACTTGAAATTGCCAAACGGCGCGCGCAAGAAGTCATGGATGCCATGACAGGTCAGAGTATCCATGCGAACTGGCAGCAGCACTCAGGTTATACCGAGCGGTGGAAACCCACCAATGCGAAACTTCTGGATGGCACCCCCGTAACAACGGACGCCACGCTTCAAACCTATTTTGCGGAACGAGTGATCCCCGCCGCGCTTCAACGCTATTTTGAGATAAGGTCCGTCCGCGGATCCGCTTCGCCCGTGTTGTATGAAGATCTCCAAAATCTGCCCGACAGCTATCTGGCGCAAAATCATCAGGAAGAAAATCTTAAATCCGGCGCAAAAGCGCTGGACATTATTAATCGCATCTGGGAACATCATTTGAAGTTCAAAACAGAAGATGACGTCGAGCGATGGCTCACGAGCGCCAGTCAAGACATCCATAAGGCAGTGCTGGAGCGCAGCGCCAACGGCGCAAAAAACAATCCCATTTATAATCAGCACTGGCTGAATCTGCCACCTGTGAACAAAGCGAATGACTTGGCGCTTCTCCGAATTGCTTTTGAAACGCGAAGCCGATTAAGCCCGGACGGAATGGAAGAGTCTCAGCAGCGTTTGATTTCAGCTGCGATAGATCGACTCAGCAACAAGATCATTCATGGAGAACCGCTTCACTCCATCCCACGGCATGTGAAAATCCGTCGAAGCCCAGTAAACCCTGCATCCTGGATCCAATGGTTTCGGAAAAAACGACTTAATAGCCGGCTAGCTGCTGCATCCGCGTAAATCTTCTATTGCGCTGTTTTAATGAATTTGAGGACGCCGCGGACGGATCCGTCCCAGCCGGCGAGCAGAATCTGCGCGTTATTTTCTTTTTCCCACTGGCGGGTCGTCACTTCGAGGATGGCGGGAATCTGTAAGCCGCATTGGTCCATGAATTCACGGGAACCCATGAGGACGGCGCGTGGTCGCTGCTCGTTGGGAAGCGTGACAAGTCCGCCCAAGCCGCGTCCGGGATACTCTTGAAATCCCGTCACTTCAACCGGTAGAACGCCATTCACTTCGGCAATTCTCACGACTTCCGCGGCGGTCGGTTCGCTGGATTTAGCCTTCAAGGAAGCGACGATATATAGAAAATCCTTTTGCATTTGGGGACTGTCGGGCAAGACGTGGTAGGCGTCAAAACGATACGTCATCGGAATCGTTTCCATACTTAAATCTTACGATTTCTAGGAGGCCTGGCAACATGTTTTTTCGCCTCAAATGTTATTAGAGGACGGACGCTTCTACGGGCTCGGTTTTTAAGTCGTGGATGGTGCGGCGATAGAGGATGGGTTTGCGGTCGCGGGCGAACCAGAGCTCGTCGTTGCGCCAGTAAAAGCTGGAGAGCGGCTCGGGGCCTTTTTCGAAGTCTTCGTTGCTCGAACTGGAAATCACGGTCAACTTATCATTGAGCCGATGCTGATAAAGACGCCGCGTTTGCGTATCGGCGGTCCAGGCGTAATTCGCATCTTTGTAGAAGCCGGTCATGGCATGGCCCGGCGCCTTGTAGCTGGCGATGACAACCAGTTTATTCTCCAGCTGAAGTTGGTAGATTTTATTCTCGCCGACATCCCCGCACCATAAATATTTTCCGTCCCAGAAGAGCGCGGAGGGCGCGGGTCCGGGCGATGGATAAGTCGCGATCACGGTTAGGAAATCGTCCAGTTTGTGCTTGCGGATTTTCTTTGTCCAGGGATCGGACGTAAAAAGCATGTCCCCCACCAGCGCCATGCCGGTGATATGAAGCTGAGGAAGATGGTAGGTCTTGATGATCGGCAGTTCATCCCCCTTTTGCACGTGCACATAAATAGATTGCGTGAGCCAGTCCAGGACCCACAGCTTGTCATTGCGCCAGAAAAGACTCGTGGGATTCGAGTAAGGCAAGGTGTAATTCTGCGGCTTTTGAACCACCACCGTCTGATGTTTGCGCCATGCAAAAAAGGCTCCGCCCGCGATGAGACATAGTCCCATTAAAAGACCAAAAACAGGACCGGCGCCGCTGCTTGTGGGCGAAGAAGAGCCCATGGCCATGGACGGCAGAGGGACGGGCGATGACGCGAGCTGCGCATCCTGAATAATCGGGTTTTTTGCAAATTTCTGAACGGTTTCAATCAGTTCCTTATTCTTGAAAGGTTTGGAAATATACTGGTTCGCGCCCAACCGCATGACATCGATGGCGGATTCTTTGCTGCCGTACCCCGTCACCATGACGACGGGCAATTGCTTGTCCATTTCCCGAATGCGCGACAAGGTTTCCATCCCGTCCAGGCCCGGCATGCGCATGTCTAAAAGAACCATGTCAAAGGAACTTGTTTTTAGCAGCCGAAGAGCCGCTTCGCCACCGGCGGCTTCCGTAATGGTATAGGACAGCCGTTCCAACGTCATGCGCACGGCGGCGCGCATGGTGGCTTCATCATCGACAACCAGAATCCGCGCCATGCTTACGGGGCCCAGCCCTTTCGGCGGAAAAGACAGCGCACTTGCGCGCCCTCGCTCACGGGACTTTCAATTTTCAGATCCCCCGCATACAGGTGCAGGACGCGTTTCGCATGCGCGAGCCCCAGACCGGCATGGCCAGTTTTCGTCGTAAAGAAGGGTTTGCCAATCTGCGTGAGGTGGTCTGCGTTGATGCCGCGGCCAGAGTCCTGCAGTGTTGCAATCACCTGATCATGCGACACATCGTAACTGAGTCGAATATCCAGCGTGCCGCCCTGCGGCATGGCTTCCAGCGCGTTCAGGAGGAGCTCGGTGAAGGCGTCCTGGAATTGATTGGCGTTTCCGGGAACCAGCGGAAGCTTTTCTTCAACCGTGTAATTCACCTTGATGCCAACGCGCGCAAAACTGTCCCGAATCCCTACGAGAGCGTCGCGCATGACCAAGTCCAGTGAAACGGGTTTAAATAAAGGATCCATGGGTTTTGAAAACTCCATGAACTGGGCCAGTCGTTCGGTTAGGCCGTCCGCGGATTGAATGATGGCCTCCAGGGCTTTCATATTTGCGGGCAACGCTTTGGCGTCCGCAAGCGCCTCCGCGGTGCTGCGAATAATCGCCAATGGATTGCGAATCTGATGCGCGAATCCAAACATCCAGTCGTCTACCAGGCGCTGGCCGGTTCCACCTGAATTTCCGTCCATTTTTTCCGTCTGACGCAGCGCGGCCGTCAACTGATCGCGCAGAAACTGGGATTGTTTTTCGACCACATCCAGCTGCAGGCGGCGCTGTTCCAGAAGCGCTTCTTCTTCCCGGACTTTCTCCTCGCGTTGGTGTGTTGAGAGAGAACTGCGGCTGAGCTCCGTTTGTTTTTCCAGGGACTCCGCTTTCAGGCGGCGATCCAGAAGATCCAGTTCGCGTTCTTTTTCACGCAGCGATTGTTCCAGCATCGCATAACGTTCCGTGAGCTGGGCGTCATGGGCGGACAGCGCTGCGCGCAACGTTTCTTCCTGAGTGCGCGCCAGCCTAAGCTCATTCTCTAATTCGCTCTTTTCCCGATCTCGTTTCTGCAGTTCGTGCTGCAAAGAGATGCGCGCGGACCGATGTTCTTCCTCGACCTTATCCCGCATAACGCCCAACGTCTCCTGCGCAACCGTCTGCGCGCGGGCGATGTCCAGTTCCAGACTCATGGCGCGTTCGGACGCCTGTTTGCGTTCCTCGTCCGTTTTTAAGAGTTGCTTTTCTAGGACGGCGATTCGCACTTGCGACTGGTCCAGGGTGGCCTGCGCATGCGTTAAACGACCTTCCTGTTCCGCCAGCTCCTGCTGGTGGCGGCGTTCCGTCTGCTCAAGGTGCGCGCGCAGCGTCTCGGAATGGGTTTTGAATAATGTTTCTTTTTCCTCAGCGAGTTGCGCCAAATAGGCTAGCTCCTGGCTCTGTGCCCGATCCGCCGCCGCGCGTTCCAATGCCTGGTAACGTTCCCGCAGGACGCGTTCTCTTTCCAAAAACTCAAGTTCGATCTTGGTTTTAAAGGCGTCCATCTCCTCTTTTAACTGAAGCTGGGGACGATTCGCGGCTTGCCGCAGCGCATCGAGGGCTGCTTCTTTTTCCAACTGCAGCGCTTTTTCACGCGCGGCCGACTGGTCCAGCAGGCGCGTTTCCAGCGCGACAAGATTGGCCTTATAGTCGGCTTCCTTGGCGGCCAGGCGTTGCTCAAAGCGTTGATGGATTTCCTGTTCGAAGATTGCGCGCAGCCGTTGGGTTTGATCCCAAAGGTTTTGTTCGCGCAGTTTCCCCTGCGCCAGCACTTTCTGGATGCGCTCATGGAATTTCTGCGTCAGCAGGTGGTCTTTCTCGGCCAATTCCTGTTCCAGATTTTGGCAGCGCTCCTGCAGTTTGGCGAAGCGCTCGGCCCATTGCGCCTGCACTTCTTTTTCTTTTTCCAAGCCGATCGCATGCAGGTGCTCCGCGTGTTTGGCTTCAAAGCGTTCGAGTTCGACAGCCCATTCCGCATGCATGCGCATTTTAGCGGCCGTGCCCTGTTCCAGAAGCAGGGAGATGGCCTTGTCTTTTTTCTGGACATCGTCGCGCACGCGCTGCAGTTCCTCGTCTTTTAACGTGCGGGACTTGTGCAGGATGTCGATGGATTCCTGCAATTTGGCCATCTGGCGTTCCCATTTAAACTGCTCTTCTCGCGCGGCTTCATGGCGCGCTTTTTCTTTGAGGTCGGATTCGAAAGCCGCGTAATACACTTTGAGCTGGTTCAGCTCCCCCTGCATGCGCACGACGGCGGCTTGCGCTTCGACTTCGCGCTTGAGCGTCAGCTTTTCACGATGCGTGGCGTCCTGCACGTCGCCCTTCAGGCGTTGATTGAGATCCTGAAGATTGCGCACCATGGCCAGCGCTCCGTGGAGCGCCACCTTCGCGGTCTGCAAATCGCTGATTTCCGTATCTTCGTTGTCCATTATTTATCGCTCTCCTTCCGGGGAAGCACGAGGACTTTGCCTGTCGTCAGGAAGCCGCCCAGGCCCAGCCGGTCGCTGTTCAAGGCGTAGATGTCGCGCCAGCGTTCAGGGTCTCCGTAAAATTTCGCCGCAATGCTGAGGAGCGTATCGCCTTCTTCCGCCGTGTAGGTGGCGGGAATTTCCGTCAATGACGGTTTCGCTGCAGCCGGTTTGCGATGCGGCTGCGTGACAAGCGGTTCATGCGGACCCTGCAATTCGGGGACCGGCGCTTTCGGCGTTTCATGCTGCGGAACCGTTGTTTTTGTCGCCGTCGACGTAGACGGCGTTTCTGAGGTCGCCGGTTTCGCATTAACATCGTCATTGAGGAGTCCGAGAATATCGCCAATATCATCCAGCCAAGGACCAAGTGTGGGCGGATTGGAATCGATCAGCGGTTCCACGGGCTTGAGCGCTTTTCGCGGCGGCACAGGCTCCGCGCCAAAACGATAAGTGAGCGAGAAGCGATGCGTGCCCGCCGTATCTCCAAGGCCGATGCCGGTTAAGTTAAAGACCACTGTGTAATCCAATTGGAAACTATTGAAGCGATAAGCAGGTCCGAAGGCGGCTTGCTGGAAAGAACGGCTGCCCGTCGCAAGCGATCCTCTAAAGCCCACGTCGCCGGAATTCACCGTCTTCCACCATTTCTCAGCGCTGCCGGTCCAGGTGTAATCCGTTTCATTGGACAGATCTTCACTCGTGGTGATCGAAGCGCCCAGTTGGAAATCCTGCCGGATTTGAGACGCCAGGCCGATGCGCACCGTGCGCGGAACAATTTGACGGTAGGCGTTGGATAACGCAATATTGGGTTCATTAAGATCCTGGATTGAAATCCCCAGCGTATGCCGGTCGGTCAGGCGAATCAACGTGCCGATGTCGGAAGAATACGCCGTATTGGAATTGCCATTCTGCAGGAAGAAATTAGGCGTTCCAGATTGAACGTTTCCGGAATTGTCCACGATCATGTTGGGAATGCCATACGAATGATAAAGCTGCTTCAGCGCAAAACCAACAGCGACGCGATCCGTAATCCATTCCCCATAACCCAGGGACAGCGTGCGTTCCGTGTACAGCGTATCGAGCGTCAGCTCTTTCCAGCCGAGAGCGATCGTGCCGCCATAGCTGATGCGTTGGCCATAGCCAAAGAAGTATTGTGAAATGTTGGATCCATCCGACAGACCCATATACAGCCGGCTATACTCCGAAGTGATTTCCTTGCGATCCATTTTTGCCAATCCCGCCGGGTTATACATCAGCGATTGAACGTCATCTCCTATGGCCACGTAGGTTCCGCCTAATGCCGTGGGCCGCGCTCCCGTCCCCGTGTCCTCAAACGCCGCAAAGGCGAAAGGCTGCAGGCCGAGGACCATATAAAGGAAGAGCCTCTTAGCTTTTGGCATGCATTGCGCCAATCTGCAAGAGATTTTCCGGATCATTCGGCCACCACCACAGTCCCGGTTGTGGCTGCTTTTCCGGCCCGGATCTTATAGAGGTAAATGCCGCCGTGCGCGATATTGCCCTGGCTGTCGCGTCCATCCCAAACTATGCAGTTCGGTGTCGGCGAAAGGTTGTTGACCTGGATATCCCGAACCTTGGCGCCGCGCAGATCGTAAATGGTTCCCGAAACGTCTTCATCCGTCGGATTTTCAAAGAAGAAGAACACACGGTTGTTTTGCGTCGGATCATGCGGCGTGATCGTGCGCGGATAGGGCGATCCTTTGGAAAGCGCGAAGGAGTCGCCAATGCGCACGGCGCGCAGTTGATAGGTCCCTATATTCCGAACCGTAACGGCCAGGGATTGATTAGAAGTCAGGATCGGCGATCCAATTTGAATGTAGGACGCGCCATTGAACCAATAGACGGAAATGACCTGAGCCACCAATTGATCCTGCGCGCTCACACTGTGCGCGGCCTGGGATAACGTATATCGCTGACTGGCATTCAGGACCGAATTCGTCTGAATAGAGGCGGCGTATCCCAGTTGTACGGAGAGCAGGGGCTGTGAGAAGCTAAAGTTGGTAAGCTCGCGGCGTGATGTCGAGAGATAAGCGGATACTTTATACGAGCGCAGCGTAATATCAACTTCTTGCGACGTCTCATGTTCCAGCACGATATCGATATCGTCCCCGTAGCCATTGGTTTCCTTCAGCAGTTCGGATTGCAACGCGGACGGGATGAGCACCATGGTGGAGTTGTCATCGGAAGCGATGGTGTAACGGTTCGCGTTGACGGAAGAATCCATGAAGTCGGACGGGCTCGACTCGGTTCCATCTTGAGCGACGGCGACGACGCGGTAAAAATTCGTCAGGCCGTTCGTAGTCTCCGTGTAGGACGTGCTTGTTCCGGGAACGTTATGCGACGCGATGACGATTCCATTGCTGAGCGCGCTGTATTGGTCAATGCGGTAATGATCCACCGTTAGCGCGTTCTGGCTGATGTCCATCGTGACGGCACGCCAGGTCAGGATAAATGGCTTTCCAGGAGGCGCAGTCGCATAAAGTCCGTCGGGCTGCGCGGGTTGGCCATTCGTGACGGAGCTGCCCAGATGGCCGTTCACTTCTAAGGATGGCGTGCTTTCTAATGCCGTTCCGGGATAATCGGGCGCGCCGAGATCGATCGCCGTGATGTGATAGTAATAGCGCGTGCCGGAGAGAACGGTGGCGTCAATATAGGTCGTGCCCGTGGTGCTGCCGATAAGAATGAAATCGCGCCCGCTCGTTGTCGAGCGATAAATTTGGTACTGATTGAAATCGATGCCTTTGGCGCTGCTGGAAAGATCCGTCCAGAAAAGATCGAGGCTATTGACGTCAACGGTGAGCCCAAGTCCCGTGGGAGTTCCCGGAACCGCGTCGAAGGGCGATCCTTTCGACGGTGGAGCGATCGGCGACCAGAAGTCGAACGTAACGCCGAGATCATCGGCTGACTTGACGGCGAAATAATACGTCGCGCCCGGATATAGCGAGGCGATGTGACTCGATCCCGAACCCGGTGGACCTACTGTCCTTGTCACGGTTGTGCCCGGACTTTCTCCGTACAGTCCCTGGAAGAAAGCCGTGCCGGCGCCATTCCACCACGAGGTCGTACTTCCCCCGACGTCAGCGAAGGAATAGGTGGTGATTTTCAGCTGATAAGCGGTAAGATCGCTGCCCGGTAAGACCGTTGGAGCGGTCCATTGAAGCTGAACCTGTCCTTCAATGCCTGCCGGTGTGGCAACGAGATCATTTATGGTCGCCGGTGGAACGTGCGCGAACGGACGCACCTGTAGCGTGGCATCCTGAGTGGATGACGCCCAGCTCTTGCCTGGCAGTAAACCAGCAAGACTCATGCCCAGGAAAACAGGCCCGAGTAAGCGGTTCAACCACATGATGTGATCACGTCTTTTCGTAAGCGTTACCTTTCACGACTCATTTTTTCGTCCTGACGCGTGCTAATTCCTCACGTCCTTTTCCTTTCGCGTTTTGCGCATTAGTCCGCTGTTCCCGTGAAGCGCACCGTAATTTCGCGTGCTTGCTGACTCGAGACGATCGTCGGCACATCCAGCCGGAACCAGAGCGCGACGGAATTCGATACGGCGACCGTCGGCGTGGATCCGCCCAAACCTTCCAGCGGCGTGACGTTGTTCAAGGCGCCATACTGGTGCGCGCCCGTCTGGAAGTCCGAGATTCCCGGTTGGAAGGTCGAGGTGGCGGTGTAGAGCGCATACGTGTCCGCCGCCGCAGCCGTACCTGATGTCCATCCCGCCGGGTTGGATTCATTCGTGACCTGTTTGCTTACGGTCACGTCCACTTCGCCGTTGTTCGTGAGCGTGAGCGCGCTCGCTGTGACGGAGGAGGTGTTTACATCCAGCGTTCCGAAGGCATACGTCGTCGGACTGATGGCCAGCGAGACGTTGGCCACGGGCGTGATGGTGATCGTCGCGTCCGCCGTTGAAATCGCCCAGACCTGCGGCGATTTCCCGAGAATTCCCAATCCCAACCCAACAGCCATGAGCAGCTTTGTTTTACGTTTCATGTGTTTCTCCTTGTGTGTTTCAAGTTACGACCTCATGCGGTTCTCAAAGACGCCGCACGGCGGTCGCTTACGACAAATCGGTCGCCCAACAGAATTCATTGGGCTGTGCCGGTAAACCTCACGGTAATTTCCCTTGCGATCTGACTGGATACCGTCGTCGGCATATCGAGCCTGAACCAGAGATTGACGCTGGGCAAAATGCCCGCTGGATTTGTGACGATTGGGTTTCCCCCGCCCAATCCTTCCAGGGACGTCACGTTGCTGAGCGCGCCAAATGCATGCGCTCCCGTCGTGAAGTCCGAGACGCCTGGTCTCGTCGTCGACGTCGCGACATAGAGGACATACGTATCCAGCGCGGCAGATGCGCCCGCCGTCCAGCCCGCGGGATTCGACTGGTTTGTGATCTGCTTCGTGACGGACACGTCGACTTGACCGTTATTCGTCAGGCTCACCGCCGACGCGCTGTTGCTCGACGCGGAGATGTCCAGCGTTCCAAACGCGTACGTGGTTGGGCTCACGCTTAACGACACGTTTGCCACGGGCGTGATGGTGATCGTCGCGTCCGCGGGCGTATTTGTGGCCCATGTCGTTTTGGCAACGACACCGCTGAACCCCAGACACAGGGCCAGCAGGTACAGCATTCGTTTACGTTTCATGCGCAGCTCCTTTTGCTTCTCATATCGACCCGGGTTGCAGCCTAATGACGCTGCACCAAAGTCGTTCGCGACAAATTGGTCGCCCGATAAAAAATGAACGGGCTAAGTGCGCAAACCTCCACCCCGCCATCGCTGCGCGATAATCACCGATAGATCCTCTTCCGTGGTCGTTTTTTACGGATCACGATGCCCTCATGATGTCCTCATAGCGTCCTCATGACGTCGTCCTCACGATGTCCTCATAATGTCCTCACGATTTCAATCCTCCTGGCCAATCCATGACCGATGGATCTGCTCTTCGAGCGTGTTGATGCGGACTGATCGGTGGACTAAACGCTATGGATGCGTTTCTTTTTCGTCGTCTCATAGGAGACCTCCTTATTCATTGGACCTCCGGCGATTCACTCGGTCACGCGCCTTGAACTACTGGGCCGTGCCGGTGAATTCGACCGTGATCGCGCGTGAGATCTGACTGGAGACCGTCGTGGGCATGTCGAGCCTGAACCACAGACTCACGCTCGGTGTGGCGCCCGCGGGGTTGTTCAAGATCGGCGATCCGCCGCCTAATCCTTTCAGTGCCGTGGAGTTGCTGAGCGCGCCGAACAGATGATTCCCAACGCTGTAGTCCGTGATGTTGGGCCGTGCGGTGGCTGTCGCCACATACAGGGCATACGTATCCATGGCCGCGGCAGTGCCGGCGGTCCATCCGACGGGATTGGACTGATTCGTAATGGCTTTTGTGACCGCGACGTCAACCTGACCGTTGTTGGTCAGCGTCAATGCCGTGGCGCTGTTGGTGGAACTGTTTACGCTGACGGGACCGAAGCTATACGACGTCGCGCTTATGCTCAGGCTCACGTTAGCGATGGGCGTGACCGTGATGGTCGCGTCTGCCGGCGTATTTGTGGCCCATGCCGCGCCTCCGCCTGCACCAATCATGAACAGCGTAATCAGCAACTTTTGTTTGATGTTTTTCATAACAATCTCCTTTGTTGTCCGAAGTAATTCCGAGGTTGATTTCCAGCGCGATTGCGGCATGGAGTTACTGAGCGACATTGATGTAGACACGGGCGTATACCTCCACTGGGATTTCTCGGCCTTGCAGGCCGGCTTGGATCACGAACATGAAGCGTTTTCCTTTGAGCGTTGGATCGTCAGGCAGATGCAGCGTGAGGTTCGAACTTTTGATGGCGTCGCCATCCACCGTGATCTTGGATTTCTCGACGGTTATCCAGGATGGATCCCCTAACTCATAGCCCGTCGGCGGCGACATGCCGCCTGGTGCGACGACCGGTGTTAAGGTGAAGTCCAGTTTTTGCGGACTGCGGTTGATGAGTGTGACGCGTGTGCCCTTGGGCGCGAGATCAACGGTTTCGCCGATCTTCATGAAGCCCGGAACATATTGGACATCGGGCTCCAACGTGAAGTTGAGCATCTGGTAAATGCCCCTCTTCTGCATTTGCTTGACTTCCTCCGGACCCGCGATTCCGACACTGAAGCGCAAACGGCTAGCCAGCGCGATGCCGAAACTGAGCGAGGTGGCTTCACCCGGCGGCGGTTCCGCGGTTTGGCAGACGATGTGGGCCTGGTAGTGATGTCCCACATAGTCCTGACCTTCCGGAACCTGCAGGATCACATCCACCAGACCTTCTTCGCCCGGCGCAAGTTTTAGCCGGTTGGGAACCAGCCGAACCCAGGACGGGTCGGCGATGGCTTCATAACCGGGTTTGAGTTGGTCTTTGGTCGGTATTTCGATCGTGATGGAGAGATCCACCGGCCCGTCGGAGTCGTTGTGCACGCGGTACGGCAGATTCCGCATCGTGCGCAGGTTGTAGACTTTTCCGGGCTGGACATACTCCATGATCACGTCGGCGAACTTGGTGCCGACGTTGTACTTGGCTTGCGCGTTGTCGGCCATGCAAAAGACCAGCAACGCCATTGCGGCTACGGCCCATCTTGGTTTGTCATTCATTGCGATACGTCCTCCTTGACTGTGTTGAAGCGTTCTCATTGCGAGGTCCCCGTGAAGCGGACCGTGATGCTGCGTGAAACCGAACTGGATACGTTAGTCGGCATATCGAGACGGAACCAAAGGTCCTCAAACGATCCCGTTCCTTGTGTGGGCATGACGGGTGACGTGCCGGCCGGCCCGGTCAATGCGGTGACATTGGCTTGCGCGCCAAATTGGGTGGATGCTCCGAAACTGGCGAGTGAAGGCTGCGCGGTGGACGTCGCGCAATAAAGCACATAAGTATCAAGGCCCGCCGATGTTCCGGCCGTCCACCCCACTGGATTGGATTGCGTGACAATTTGCTTGCTGACGGTAATGTAGACCTGTCCGCTGTTGGTGAGGCGTAAGGCGCTGAGACTGGATGTCGAGCTGTTCACGTCTACGGCGCCAAAGTCGTAATAGGTGGTGTTCAGCGTGAGCGTGACATCCGCCACCGGAGTGACGGTGATGGTGGCATCCGTCACGGCGGCCGCATGGGCATAGCGATGCATTCCCACGCTCAAGAGAGCGCCGAGAATCAGATGCCTAATGGCCGATGCGCGACGGAGTTTCAGGCCAGTCCTCCGTCAGACATGTAGCGATTGGTACGCTGAGCCACGGCGACCGCCCGTTGCGTGCGTTCCGCCGGACCAAAGAGCATCCGCAACGGTAGTGCGTCGATGAACGTTTCCCACACCGCATCAAGAATGTCGAGCGGGCTTAGTTCATCGATCGGGCGTTCAAGAAGAAAACGTCCTTCGTCATTGATGTCGATGAGGCCCGCATGGTGCATGCGCTGAAGCAACTGCGCGCAGGTGGTGAAGGGAAGTCCAGTGGCTTGACTGATTTCGTGGGATTCTGCGGGATGTTCTTTGATGATTTGCAGACAGCGTAGGGCATTGGCAACAGCCTGTTGGTCGTTCATGGTGATTTCTCCTAAGGTTGATTTAGAGCCGGCGGGGCAGGTTGGAATAAAAAAAGCCTGTCCTCACCAGCAAAGGACAGACCGCATCGGCCGTCAACGGCGGCTTCGCCGTTTCTCCATCATTACGTCAACGAACTCGTTTTTCTGCCGGGGGCGGGCGAAAAATACAGACAGCGGCGTCGCTGTCTAGTGAGTCGTTTTATTCTTTGTCTTTGACCCAACAACCATTTGAATCTGGTCGACGGCGCGACATACATCTTTCATCGATACGCGTTTATCCTGACTTATCTTTTGCAGCAGACGATACGCTTCCGGTTCCGTGATTCCGCGTTCGGCGATTAAAATGCCTTTGGCCCGATCAATCAACTTGCGCGTTTCGAGACCATCTTTCAGTGCGTCAACTTCCTGATGCAGCAGCAATTCCCCCTGATATCGGTGCCAGGCCGTTTGCAACACAGAGCGCACTTGCGCAACATCCCAAGGCTGCAATAAAAATCCAACGGCTCCCTGATCCATGGCCTTCTGACACAGATCGACATCAGATTCCTTAGCGATCAAGACGACTGCCGTAGTTTTTAAGGGAATAAGTTGCTCGAGAATTTTGGCGTTCTCTAATCCCGGCATATGGACATCAAGCATTAAGATGTTGGGTTTATAGAGCTGAACCAGCGCTAAGGCTTCCAACGCTGAATTCGCGATGCCTGCGCAGGTATAGTTCCAGTGATTGGTGGTGTGTTGTAAGTGGAGAACCCTTTCAGGGTTTGAATCGGCAATCGCGACAGTTTTTAGCGGTTCGCTCATAGAGGGTCAAACAAGCAAAGCGTCTGACACCCGAGTCTAAACGCAGTTTGGAGAAGATGCAATTCCTATTTAAAGACGTATTTCGAAGGATTTAATACATCTAACCGAAGGCTCAAGGCTTCGTGATTTGCATTGTAATTTAGATGCGAATTGAGATGTTGTAAACGATCGCTCACGCTTTTCTTAACACAAGGATTTACTTTCGCGCGGGAGGCGTTGTCGGTCGCAGGTCCTGCTGCGTCATTTGGTTGAATTTCACGTGAAGAGGTGTGCGTGGAATGACCTTAATATCATAGGGAAAAGAGTTTTTACCTACTTGATAGGTGCCCACCGGCGGATCAATTTGAAGATAGTCCACCATCAACGCATTCCCCTGAGTCCGTATGTTCGTAATCGTGACCTCAAAATTATCCGCCGGACGTTCACCAAGGAAAACGCCAACCACCATATTGCGCGAGAAATCAACCTCCGGTGCGGCTTCATCTGGATGATGCTCGGCCCAGAAATGAATCCATTGTTCATCCGTTTGCACCACAATTTGGCCGTTGTGTTGGATGGACGTATCGTTATTGCCTCGCCATTCTTGCGGCAACGTTTCAGGAACAGCGACCGGAATGGGAATCGTTGGGCGCGGCTGAAGCGCGGGCACTGGAATAAGGGGAGCTGCCGGCGCTGGCGTCGGGACAGCCGCGGGTTTCGGTAAAGAAGGTTTTTTAATAGACGTCGGTTTTATTATTTTTTTGGGAACAACCGGCGGCGGTGGCGGACTTAATGGAATAACAGGCAATGGCGCAGATGGTTCTGGAACCGCCACAGGTGATGATGGCATCGATGGTGGAAGAGAAGATGTCGAGCGGCGTGCCAACCAGACGCCAAAAATTAAAATGAAAACAAGAACAATGACGATCACCGAACGCTTGTTCATGCCTCGATTTTAGCAATGGCTGGACTGCCATGCCAGCGCGAAGCATCGGGAAGCGTTTCCCCCTTCATCAACAGAGACAATTCCCCCAGGGCGGCGTCATCGCCGATATCCGTGTTGTAAAGAACCGTGGACATGGTTCCAATCGCGCAGCGTCGGCCTAAGGAAACAGATCCTATCTTCATCACACGATCTTCAAAAAGATGGGTTTGGATGTTCGCGTCTTCGTTGAGTGATGCGTCATCGCCGATCGTGACTAAATCAAATTCGGTAAACCAGGTGGTGTCGATATAGCAGCGTTTCCCCACACGCATGCCAAACCATCTTAATACCCAGCCTATGAATGGCGTGCCTCTCAGAAGATTAAGAAAAAAAAGAACGCAGAGATTCTCGTAAACCCCGGTTAACAGTTCCGTCCGCCAGACAAAACTGCTCCAGAGGGGCCTTTGATCTTCCCGATAACGCCCAATCAGCAACGCTTTCAACAGCAGCGTCACGGCGATCGACAAAATACCCGCGAGCACATAGAGCACAGGCAAGGTGGCCAGCCAAATTTTCAATCCCACGTGATCTTGCATGATGTCCGTCGCGTTAACGATGAGTGAGGCCAGAATGACGAATAACGTCGAGGGAAGAATGATGCGGAAAAATTCAATGACGAGACGGATCGCGATCAGGAAACGCGCGGGCCGATACGTCGTTTGTTCAGAAAAAGCCTGCGGCTTTTGTCTGGCCGGAAGATAAATAGGCGGCGATCCAAACCAGGAGCTTCCCGGAGACACGGGCGCTGCTTTTCCCAGCGGCGCCAGCGATAGCGCCCCGATGAGAACGTTATCCCCCAACCGCACTTCCGCCGGCAGCACGGCGCCATTCCCTACAAATACGCGCTCGCCTAAACGAGTGCGGCCGATGGTGATCCATCCGGCGCGCACGTGCGGCGTACCGACCATCACGTCATCGGCGAGAAAACATTCCGGTCCGGTGGATAAAAGGTCGGGATGGATCAGACGAATCGTTGAAATTTCAGACCGCGCGCCAATGCGCGCTCCCAGTGCTTTCAACCATGGCGCCAGATAGAGCGTCGTATAAAACGTGCCGATTACTTCCAGACTTAAATCCATGAGCTGATCGAAAAACCAGAGACGGACGTAGAACGATCCACCCACCGGGTAACGCCCCGGGCGCATGCGTCCCAGCAGCACCCATTTAAAAAACCAGACTTCCAAGCATAAAAACACGACAAACGAAAGCGCGACCAACGGCGAAGCGATGAGAAAGAAATAACCGGGATCGCGATGACCGAAATATACGATGGCCATGAGGCCCGGAAATATCCCGGCCAGGGTGATCAACGGGAAAATGAGAATTCCCAGAATCTGCGCGATCATGGAAGCCGCGCTCCATGGCGCGCGCATGGGGAGCGGCGCCATCGAACCGGCAGCCACCGCGGGCGAGCCGGCCCACAACTGTCCGGCGGGAATACGCGCATCATCCGGCAGCATGGACAGATCATCAAGCCCCGCGCCATCTTCGAGCGTTGTGCGCGCGCCCAATGAACAGCGATTGCCGATCCAACAGTTGCGGCCGATGGTGACGGGCGAAATTTTAAGCCATCCCCCTTCGACGGACGTTCCATCCATTGACGTGTCCGTGCCAATACTAGAGCCTTCCCCAATGCTGAGCACGTCAAACGTCGCCAATCCCGCGCCGCCAATATAGACATCGCGTCCGATGTGAGCTCCCATCAATCGGTAATAAAGGTTTAAAAAGGGCGTTCCGGTCAGATAAGGCACGGGCGCCGCGCGGACAAGTGTCCGGACAAACCAGAAACGCCAGTAAAACCAGCCCCATAGTGGATAGTGTCCCGGACGGATGCGTCCCAGCAAAAGCCATTTGACGACAATCGAGAGAAACAGAATCGCCGGCGTCATGATGAGATAGACGACAAGCGCGCCGACAAGCGCCTGTCGCACAGGCCAATCGGCAACGGCCAGATAACCATAAGCCAGGAATGCGCCCAGCCATTGCCATGCATAAACGCCGGCCAGGAAAAAGATCCCGATCCCCTGCGCTGTGGCGCAGGTGGCGTACGTCCAACGTGAAACATGGTGAAAAACAGAAGCCGATTTATTTTTCTCCGTCGCGTGTTGCGTCAGACGCGCGAGCGCTTCAGCGGTGGGGTGCGCATAGAGATCAGCGACCGAGATGCGCTCAAATCCCGGACGTCGTCGCAGTTGAGAGACTGCGACGGCCGCCAGCAATGAATGCCCGTCCAGGTCCAGGAAGAAATCGTCTCGGATGGAAAGATCGCTCTGTTTCAGCACGGATTGCCAGATTTCAAGAATCGCGCGCTCGGCGTCCGTGCGTGGCGGAATGCGTTGGCTTTTTTCATCGCTCAGCGGCCAGCGGGGAGCCGGTAATTTTTTGCGATCTATTTTCCCCGATGCGGTCATGGGCAAAGTCGTCACTTCATCCAGAGTCGCGGGGACCATATAGACGGGTAATTTTTCATGCAAAGCGCGACGCAATGCCGGTCGATCTATTGTGTAGCCCGCACGCGGCACGATATAGGCGGCAAGCCGCTGCGTTTGCTGATGGACGGCAACGGCCGCGGCAAGGATTCCGGGGTGCAGCGTGAGCGCGGCTTCAATTTCGGAGAGCTCAATCCGGAACCCGCGGACCTTGACCTGATCATCGATGCGTCCCAGATAAATGAGTTCCCCGCCTTCCGTAAAGCAGCCAAGGTCTCCCGTCCGATAAAAACGCGTGGGTTTGCCGGTGAGACCATCGGTGACGATAAATTTTTCTTTTTGCAGTTCGGGGCGGTTGAGATAGCCGCGCGCGACGCCCGCGCCGCTGATGCAAATTTCACCCGCCTTGCCCGGTGGCGCGGCATGTCCGTCGCCATTCATCAGATGGATCTGCGTGCGAGAAATGGCGCGGCCAATCGTCATATTGTTCGTGGCCGTGACAATGGCGGCCGTAGCGATGACGGTCGCTTCCGTGGGTCCATACGTATTGAAAACGGTACGGCCTCGACGCAACCAGCGCGTGGACAGCTCCGGAGGGCATACTTCGCCCCCAAAAATCAAAAGGCGCAGCGTGGAAATATCCTGGTCGATCATGGAAAGAAACGTGGGCACGCAGGAGAGAACAGTGATCCCCAACTGCTCAAGCGTTTTTGAAAACTCAGGTCCTGGATGAATAAGGTCCGGCGTTCCCGCGACAAGAGTCGCGCCGTGAAAAAAAGCCATCCAAATTTCCTCAATGGAGGCGTCAAAAGCGATCGACGCCAATTGGAAAATCCGATCCCCGGGTTTGATGCCAAAAAGCTCGGATTCCGCATGAATGAGATGCGTGGCGTTACGATGCTCGATCTGCACGCCCTTGGGCTGGCCGGTGGTGCCGGACGTGTAAATCATGTAGCACAGGTTGTTCGGCGTCGCGGCCGTTTCTTCCCGCGTGATACGCGTTGGGGGCTGCGCGTCGTTTTCCTGATCCATATAAAGAAGCGGAACGACATCCGCCAGGGCATCTCCCTGCGAGGATGTCGTGATCAAGCATTGAGCGCCGCTGTCTTGAAGAATGAAGCGGGCACGTTCGAAAGGAATTTCCGGGTCCAGCGGCACGTACGCGGCGCCCGCCTTGAGCACCGCCAGCATGGCCACATACACATGTTCGGAACGCGGCAGGAAAATGCCTACGCGGTCTTCGCGCCGCACCCCGCGCAAACGCAGCACATGCGCAAGCCGGTTCGCCCGTTCGTCGAGTTCACGATAGGTCAGGCGGACCTCGCCGCATACCAACGCCGTAGCGTCTGGATGACGGTCTACGGAGTTTTCAAAGAGGTCGTGCAGCAATTCGTTGTCTGAAACCATTTTTGTGTAGGATTTCCTTATGCTCGTTCAGTTGCCAAATCCGGACATACTTTCAACCCCCTATCATTATTCGGCGCGATGGCATGCCCCATCCAAGTCGCGCAGGATAGCAGAATTCACAGCCGGCCGCTTCTGCGCGCTCCAAGCACTTAACGCGTTGCGGCCGGGCGAGTCGCATGATATAGCGGCGTTTCCCGATGGTTCTCCCCGTTGGCCCGCAGGAATTGTTGGATCCATTACGCATACCGAAAGTTTTGTATCGGCCGCTATCGCTGAAAGCAGCCGTTTCGCGGCTATCGGCATTGATTCCGAAAAGTTGCCGTCACCGGATACCCTGGACACCGTCGAAGATCTGGTCATTCTGGATGAGGAACAGCGCCTGCTGGCCGAACTACCTCTTTCCCCCATTCAGGGACGGATCCTTGTATTTTCGGCCAAAGAAAGCGTTTACAAATGCCTGCAGCCGCTGATTCAGCGTCCCTTTGATTTTTCCGCCGTTTGTCTGGATGCCATCCATGTTTCCATTGGAGCATTTACCTTTCATTTGACGGAGTTTCTACACCCAAAGTTCCCTGCGGCATTCCGCGCGCAGGGGCGCTTTGCCTTCAGTCACGATTGCGTCCACACGGGAGTGGAACTCGAAAAAAAAGCTCTCTTTAGGTCCGGGGAAAAGCCTAAAGAGAGCAAAAGTCTTTGACGTCCGATTATTGTGGAGCGGCCGGCGTCGGCGGCGGTGTCGTCGCGTCCGCTTTCTTTTTGTGATGTTTGGCCATTTGTGTTTTGCAATCTGCGGAGACGTCGTCTTTATGATTTTTTAAACACGCGCCAATCGCATGGTGATCGGAAGCGTCAACGTCGCTGCAAAATTTCTGGATATCGTCTTTACAAGCGCCTCCATCGGACGCAAAGGAAGGCAACGTCATCGTGAGTAACCCCAGGGCCAGCATCCACGTTCGCATCGTAAATCCTCCTGAATTCAATTGAGCGTCACTAAAGAAACGACGGAATTCGGAGAAAGTGTCGTGATGCGTCTACGGCTTAAGGTAAACGGTTGGCGAAGGGCTGCGGATTCCGAGACGTTGTATCGACGGGATTAATGGCCGTTGTGCTCGCCGGTTCGTGCGTTGTGACGGGATCGCTTTCGCATGCGCTCAACGTAAACGCGACAGCGGCAAGTAGCCCAAAGAAGGTGATGCGTATCATCCATAGTTATTATAACAACGATTTTTCTAAGCGGCGAACGGGAGGCAAAACCGTATGCAGGTGCCCTTTCCTAATCCTTCGGAAAACGCCTGGATTTGACCGCCATGCGCTTGCACGATTTCTTTACAGATTGCCAGCCCCAGCCCCAGGCCCTGAGCGCCCTTGGAGCCGCCCGGCGTCACCTGGAAAAATTTTTCAAAAATCCTTTCCTGGGTTTCCGGCGAAAGACCCGCACCCGTGTCCGCCACTTCAACCACGATCTGCATATCCGTCAGAGCGGCCCGGACGGTGACGCGGCCTTTTTCCGGCGTAAATTTGAGCGCGTTATGAATCAGATTCCAAGTCACTTGCCTTAAACGTCCGCCGTCCACGCAAACGGAAGAAAGACGCGTCTTGTCTGCCAGTTCCAGCTGCAGCGTAATATCCCGTTCCTTGGCCGTTGGAATCGCCTTGTCCATTTCTTCCTTGAGTAGGAACCCAAGATCCGTCGCTTTCGGATAGACGGAGAGACGTCCCTTCTCCATGCGCGCAAGATCCAGCAGGTCATCCACCATGCGTTCCTGATGATCCACCTGGCGTTCCAATTGCTCCAACATTTCTAACTGCGCCGGGTTCAGCGGACCGTTGTCCTGCAACTTGAGGATTTCAGCAAAACCGCGGATGCCGGTCAGGGGACCCCGTAGATCATGGCTGACCAACGACAGAAATTCCGATTTGAGTTGGTTCACTTCGTGGAGGCGGTGGATATTGACGCGACTGGTCTGATGCAACCGCGCGTTTTCAATGGCCATTCCGGCCAGCCGGCTTAAATTGGTCAGAAATTGAATTTCTCGTGCGGAAAAGGAGCGCGGTTTGTGCAGCATGACTGCGCAAATAACGCCTAGCGGTTCCCGATTCATCGTGTAGACCGGGACGCAGAGCAACGATGTCATCTCTTGGTGACCGTGCGCAAAGTGCGGATCCCCCATCGCATATTCCGCGCCGTAGGATTCTCCGGTCTGCAGCGCCCAGCCGGCCAGTCCTTCGCCCCATCCCAGCCGCAACGGCGGATGCTCAACGCCTTTTTCTCCGCGCACATCGTGCGTCACTAATACTTTTTCCGCGGCGTTCCATTCCATGAACGAGACACGATCTGCTTTTAAAACGGAAATCACGGCATCCAGGATATGATTCGTGGTTTCTTTTAAACTTTGCGTGGATCCGTCAAACGCGGATAAGGCGCTGCTCCCGACTTCAAATGAAAAATGGAGTTCGGAAATTTTTTCCTGCAGCTTATCGAACATGGACCGACGTTGGAGGCTCAATGCGATGGCCTGCGCGAGCACATTGAAAAGCTGCAACTCCTGCGGGTCCCAGGGCGTTATGGACTCCGTGGCCAGAAACAGAATGCCGAATGATTCACGGTCATCCGCAAGAGGAAGGCAAAGGTGTTTCCCGTAGGTAAATTTTTCACTGGGACATTCCGGCGATTTATGGCGCGTATGTTGAAAAAGTCGTTTTTCGGACATGGCGGGACAAGCGGTGATGGGCAAGTGTTGGACCGTCAGCTTTTGGCCCGGTAAAAGGCCGAAGCCGCGCAGGGTTTTCCAGCCGGAATCCTGGATCCAGAGCCGGGAACGAATCCGCATCGGTCTTAAGACGTCCTGCATGCGATTCCAAAGTTGTTCTTGCAGGTCAACCGAAGGCAAACCTAACGGCAGTTCGTTCATGCTTTGTAGAAAATGGACGGTTGCGTCGAGCGCTTTTGCGGTTTGGCGCAGGACCCGGTCTTTTTTACGGTAACGCCAGGAAAAAAAGGCGATGCTTCCGATGAGGATGACGAGCAGGGCAGCGATTTGAGCCGCCAGAACGGCGGCGTCCTTCATGCAGCGAGCAGGCGTTCTACTTCGCGGTACAAGTCTTTGGCGTAAAAGGGCTTGGTGAGATAACCGGCGGCGCCCGCTTCTTTGCCGCTGAGAAGGTCTTCTTTTTCCTTACAACCAGTCAAGAAGAGCACGGGCATGCGCTCGTTCTGAAATTCGGTTTTTATAATCCGGCACAGTTCGAACCCATTCACCCAGGGCAACATCACATCCAAAATGACAAGGTTGGGAATATGCTTATGGATAAGATCCGGAAGTTGAACACCCGTAGAAGCCAGAATCACGTTGTAGCGGGCATTCAGAAGTTCCAGAACAATGCGACGCACTACCGGATCATCATCGACAATTAAAACTTTGGGGCGCTTATCCGTGGCGTTGGGCGCCTGCGACGCTTTGTGGTTGGTGACCGTTTCTTCGAGGGACGCTTTCACAAACCATTTCTAGCCCGCCCTCGGCCCCTTGTCAACGGTTATTTTGAGACGGTGGAAATGGCCACGGCAGCCGTGGCTGTGGAAACCACGGGAAGCACCGTGGGATGCGGAATCACAGGGTCATGCAAGGCGGACGTCGTATAGAAACAACGCGCATTCCAGAGGCTCCACCCCATCACGCCGAGGTCCGCCGCGGCCTGAATTTGCTCCCGGACTTCTTTGGCCCCATAGCGAATGCCGCGGTTTTTCATGGAAAAATCCTGTAAGTAAGGCCGCAATTTGTGGGCATTTTCAGGTCCAAGCGTACGCAAGGCGTCTCGCATGGCCAGGTGAATGACCTTGTAGGGCTGATTATTGGGAATCGGAATGCCGTACTCCCCCTTGGCGTAATGCGACGGATAGGTCATGGGGCACACAAAATCAACGGGTTCGGCCATGGGGTTTAATCTCTGGCCGATGCCCATGCCGGTATTCACGCTGGTAACCAAGCCGAAAACATCGATGGAAATCTTAGCCCCCAGCGGATGCAGCACCTGCGCCGCCTGGCGTAAAAAAGCAACCAGAGCTTCTGAAGAGGCCTTGGGCGAATAAGGTCTTAAGAACTTCATGGTTTTCAAATCACCGTCAGTTGGGAAACGAATGTAATCGAACTGAACTTCATCGAACCCCGTGCGCACGGCCTGTACGGCTACGGTGAGATCGTATTGCCAGGCCTCTTGATTATAAGGATCAAGCCAGGTGAGATGTTTGCGATCTTCCCAGAGTTGGCCATTGGGTTTGTGCACACCCATAGCCGGATATTTGCGCGGCGCTTTGTTGTCTTTGAAGGTCACAATGCGCGCGATCGTATACACATGCCGCTTTTTTAAGTCGGCCAGCCAATCCGCCAGATCAGGAATATCTCGCGCATAAGCGCCGGCCGCTTCGGCTTTTTTAATGCCTGGAATATAAACGTAGCCGTCTTCCTCTTTAATATCGACGATGACCGCATTAATCAGCGAGTTGGCTAAAAGCGGCTCCAGATGGTTTTTACGGTAACGCTTGGATCCCGCCGCGGAAGCCGTAAGGTGGATGCCGCGAATGGCGATTGGGGCAACGATTGTGGAAGAGTCTTGAATAACGGCGACAGATGGACTGATCGTGTCGGTGGAAGCGGCGTCAGCGGGCGCGAGAATTGCAAACACTGAACAAAGAAGAACAAATAGGCGCGACATGACCCTCTTTCGATGCTGCGCTAAAAAATGGAGCGGGTGAAGGGAATCGAACCCTCATCTGATCCTTGGCAAGGACCCATTCTACCACTGAACCACACCCGCGAAAATTCATCCTACCAAAAAATCTGCCCAGGGCGGGAGTTGAACCCGCAAGCCGTTAAGCATACGCACCTCAAGCGTACGTGTCTGCCAGTTCCACCACCTGGGCGTAAAGTGTAAGGTGCGGGTGGGAATCGAACCCACACAGACGCTTTTGCAGAGCGTTGCCTTAGCCATTTGGCTACCGCACCATAAAAGTGAGTCAACGACTTACTGCAATCTATGGACGCGCCGGCTGTCCCGTGAGCGGCATCTGTTCCAGCAAGGAGTGCTCATGCCGCGCGGATGCCATGATCGTCAGCGTAACGGAGGTCAAAATAAACGTGATCGCCATGCCCACGGTTACTTTCCGGATAAAAGCCGATCCCGAAGGCGCGGAAAACAACTGGTCTCCCCCGCCGCCGCCAAAAAGATTACCCAGCCCGGCGCCTTTCCCGGCCTGGAAAAGAACCACCAGGATCAGCCCCAGACATACTCCAATATGAATAACAACCACGAGTCCGTACATGTTAGCGCCCCTGTGCGGTCAGAATTCGGCCCGAAGCATCGAGATCGTAGATGATTGGCGAGGCCGTGGCAATATTTAGTTCGAGAACCTGTTCTTTGGTCATTTGTTCCAGGTCCATGACGATGGCGCGCAGGGAATTTCCATGCGCTGCGACGAGGATATTTTTTCCCGCCTTCACCAGCGGCAGAATTTGGCTATTGAAGTAAGGCAGCGTGCGCGCCGCCGTGTCTTTAAGACTTTCGCTGATGCCTTCCGGATTGAATTCCGTTTTGTCTTTAGGCGGCGCCACGTCATAGCTGCGACGCCAGATATGGACCTGCTCAGCCCCAAATTTTTCCGCGGTTTCTTTTTTGTCGAGTCCCTGCAACGCACCGTAATGACGCTCATTTAGCGCGACGTCAATGGTGGTCTTTATCCCTGCTTGACCCATTTCTTCGAGAATGAATTTTAACGTGTTCTGGGCGCGTTTAAGTTTTGAGGTGAACGCCTCGCTAAACGTCAGGCGCATGTTTTGCAGGATATGGCCGGCTTTTTTGGCTTCGGCAATGCCTAGTTCGCTGAGGGGCACATCCACCCAACCGGTAAAACGGTTTTCCAGATTCCATTGGGATTGGCCATGCCGGACTAAAACGAGTTTGCCGTTCAAGGGACGTTATTCCTTTGGAAGCGCGGCGATTCCGGGAAGAGTTTTTCCCTCGAGGAATTCCAGCGAGGCGCCGCCGCCGGTCGAAATGTGCGAGAGCTTATCCGCTAATCCGGCCTGCTTTACGGCGGCTACGGAATCCCCGCCGCCAACAATCGTGGTCGCACCGTTACGCGTAGCCTGAGCCAGCGCTTCAGCGACGGCTAGCGTGCCGGCGGCAAAAGCCGGCATTTCGAAAATGCCCATGGGGCCGTTCCAGATCACTGTTTTGGCTTTTTCAAGTAAGGAAGCAATAGCCTTGGCGGTTTGCGGCCCGATATCCACGCCAATCCATCCGATGGGAATGGAGCGGTCCGTGGTGGCTTTATGCGGGGCTTTGGCATCTACTGTTTCCACAATCACATGATCTTGCGGAAGAATAATCTGCACGTGCAAATCTTGTGCCTTTTTGATCAGCGTCTTGGCCAGGTCCAGTTTATCCTCTTCAACGCGCGACTTCCCAATTTCAACGCCTTGCGCTTTGAGAAACGTATAGGCCATGGCGCCGCCAATGACGAGGGCATTCACTTTGGAAAGCAAATTATCGATCACTTCGATCTTATCCGAGACTTTGGCGCCGCCCAGGATCGCGATAAATGGGCGTTCCGGATTTTCCAGGGCTTTGCCGAGATAAAAAATTTCCTTCGCAAGAAGGAGTCCCGCGGCGCTCGGGAGCAAAGCGGCAACGCCTGCCGTGGAGGCATGGGCGCGATGCACCGCGCCAAAGGCATCCTGGACAAAAATATCCGCCAGCTTGCTTAAGGCTTTGGCAAAGGCCGGATCGTTCGCTTCTTCTTCCGGATGGAAACGCAGATTTTCCAAAAGCAGAATCTGTCCGGGCTTCAAGGCAGCGGCCATTTTTTCAACTTCCGGACCTATGCAGTCCGGCGCCATCTGCACCGGTTTTTTAAGCAATTCTTCCAGGCGTTTGGCGACCGGCTTTAAGCTGTACTTGGGATTGAATTGCCCTTTGGGGCGCCCCAGATGCGCGCAAAGAATAAGCGCTGCGCCTTTTTGCAGAAGCAGATTCAGCGTCGGCAGCGTTTCCTGGATGCGCGTCGCATCCGTGATGGATCCGTTTTCGTCGAGCGGAACGTTATAGTCCACGCGAACGAGGACTTTTTTCCCCTCAAGGGAAAGCTGATCCACGGTTCTGCAGGCGATCTCAGGCGCTGCCAAAGGCATGGACATTAGTGCGCGGCCTTCTTCGCAATGTAAGAGACGAGGTCGACGACGCGGTTGGAATATCCCCATTCGTTGTCATACCAGCCAAAGACTTTGACGAAGTTGCCATCGATAACATCCGTGGACAACGCGTCAAAAATGCAACTCTTGGGATTGCCGACAAAATCGCGCGAGACCAACGGTTCTTCCGAATACTGAAGATACGGGGCCATCGGTCCTTCGGAAGCGGCCTTTTTATAGGCGGCATTGACTTCTTCCTTAGTGACGGTTTTTTCGAGTTCGACGGTGAGATCGACAATGGAGACATCCTGCGTCGGCACGCGAATGGCGATCCCGTTCATTTTTCCTTTGAGTTCCGGAATAACGAGCCCAATCGCTTTTGCGGCGCCGGTCGAGGTCGGTATCATGGAAACCGCCGCCGCGCGAGCGCGTCGCAGATCCGTATGCAGATTATCCTGCAACACCTGATCATTGGTATAGGAATGGATCGTGGTCATGAGTCCGCGTTTGACGCCAAACGCCTGCACCAGCACTTTAGCCAGAGGCGATAGGCAGTTCGTGGTGCATGACGCGTTGGAGATAATAAAGTGCTTGGCGGCATCAAACTTCTCTTCATTGATGCCCATGCAGACGGTAATGTCTTCCCCTTTGGCCGGAGCTGAAATCACGACGCGTTTGGCGCCGGCCGTCATGTGCGCTTTGGCTTTGTCCGCATCGGTGAAGCGGCCGGTGGATTCAATCACAATGTCGACGCCCAGGTCTTTCCAAGGCAATTGAGCCGGATCCCGCTGAGCCACAACTTTAACGACTTTACCATCGATGACGATGTCCGTTCCCTTGGCTTCGACCTTATGCGGGTCAATGCCGAACGTGGAATCATATTTATAGAGGTGCGCGAGCGTTTTCGCATCGGTCAAATCGTTCACGGCGACCCACTCGATATCCTTGTGAGCCCAGCCCGCTTTCATCACTAAACGACCAATACGTCCAAATCCATTAATGCCAACGCGTACGCCCATTTTTACGTCCTCCTTATAATTTCCACCGATGATTCATGACGGTCTGCTGGTGGGAAAGCTGATCTAATAGTAGCAATTTGCCCGCTTCTGTCAAAAGCTATTCGTCGCGTGCCAAAGCATACCCCTGAATACGGCGAGGATTCAGGGGTTTTAAAACGCGCGCGCAATGTTCAAAAGTGCTTCCAGTCGTACAAACATCGTCGATTAAGACGATGGATTTTCCTCTCACAACCGTCGGATCGATGGCACCCACTTCAAAAGCGTCTTCGAGATTTTGCCGGCGGCTCTGGCGGTCCAACGCGTGTTGGGCTTTTGTCGGGCGTGATCGTTTCAGAATATCGGACCGCCAGGGGATATTCAAGCGCCTGGACAGGGCTGCAGCCAAAAGCGCGGCCTGATTGAATCCCCGTTGGCGCTCCGTTCGACCATGCAAAGGAACCGGGATGAGAAGATCGACCGGGTCCGGGAATTGTTTGGCGTAGATTGCGGCCATGCGATCGGCAAACGGTTCGGCTAAACTGAGACGGCCGGAATATTTAAAACGATAAACCGCCGAAGGAATTCCATCCTTATAAAGCAGCGCTGCGCGCACACGTAGGCCCATCGGAGAACGCCGGCAGCCATAGCACCACATTCCCCCGTAGGGCAAGGGAACACCGCAGCGAATGCAGACCAGCCCCTGCACACGTGGCAAACGCAAATCGCAGGCCGCGCAGAATCCCTGATCATCGACCTCCGGGAGTTCGGTTCCGCAGGCGGCGCAGGACCATGGGAACAGCAGTTTCAGGATGTGTCCGGTGAAGCGTGAAGAGAGTGAGGAGGGTGTGGAGCGTGGACGGTAGGGAACCATACGGCTTAGAGTCAACATAACGTGTTTTTATTCACATAAATTTACGCTCCAAACTCTCCTACTAGAATTGGATCGTGACTAACGCATTCAGCTGATAGATGTATTGATTCGCATCGGAACTTTCCAGGTTGACCTGGTAGGAAACGGTGCCACCCACAGTCACGCGCACATTCGGCGTGACTTCGTAATCATTGCTTGTTGTGAACGCATACGTATCGGTGTTGTTCGCGAGCGCGCTCAGGGCGGAACGGGACTGGGTCAGCGACATGGTATTGGTTGTCCGTACGCGGTTGGAGAATACAACCAGATCACCAAAAGGCAGCCGCAGTCCAGCGGGCAGATACAAATCGGCATAAGCCTGAATGGCCGGTACGCGCGTGGTGAGATCCGTGGTGGGATTTCCTGAAGAGTCTACGGTCCTTTGATTGGTCTGGTCATATTTGGGTGAAATTCGCCACTTCCCAACGTTAAAGCCGGCCTGTATCCCAATTACTTGCCCCTGGGAGTTGCTACTCGTGACATTGTTCACCAGGTCTTGGGTGACGTCTGACGTCTTCGTGTAAGTGACGAACAGATCCAGTTTGCGCCACAAGGTGAAGCGCCAGTCACCGCCGTAGGTGGACGCTTTTTCAGTGGATACGGCTTCCGTATCTATTTGCTTGATTTGAGTTTTAAGATTGAGTTGGCTGTTGGACATGAAGCGCTGCGCGCCAAAGAAATATTCCGTCTGGCTGAGTCCGATGATGAGATCGGGAAAAATCTGAGTATTCGTTCTTGTCTGGGTCCCCGTCGCGTTCTGGCGCTGCAGGGTTTCCGTAAAGGTTGACGCTAGAGACAGTGTTTTCAAAGGCTGGGACATGCCTGAGACATTGAGCCAATCAAAGGGATTCCAGCGCTGGGTTGAACGCAACGTATCGCGCAGCGTGGAATTCAGGATATCGCCGCTATGCAGAGGACTCCTCACGAAGAGATTCGTTAATGTGTTATATCCGGCATCGACATTCTCCCAACTATCTCCGTCCTCCAGAATGTAACTGGACACGACATTTAATGACTGCAGTGGACGCGCCTTTTTAGAGAAATCACGCCAGGCAAAATCCCAGGCGGTTTCGCCGGTGGCCGTGCGGTCCACGTTTTTCATGGACGCGGCATCCGGATCCGTCGACAGAGGAATGCCGTACGTTTCGCGATCCGTCATGGAATAGCGCATCCGCGGCGCAAACCAGCGTGTAACGGAAAGAACGCCGTCAAATCCGGCGGTTTGTGTTTTCGCCAGGTCATAATTAAGCGTTGTTGTGGAATAGCCGACTCCCGTAGGACCCGTTGAGAAGATCACATCCTTGCTTTCATTCGTGGTCGACAAACTGTAATTTGGATTGAACGTAAATCCCTTCATGGGCTGAAAGGACATTTTGGCCGTGATGTCGCGCGTGTCATCCTCCGTATTGGAAACGCTGAAAGGATCCGTCGCGTACAGCAGGGCATCCTCGCCAAAGTCCAGATTAAGTTTGGTAATGCGGTAACCTAGGGAAACTGTTTTTGGCAGCCAGGGTCTGTTGCCGGGCAGCGCATAGTCCAGGGTCGCGCCATAATGATCGGTCGTGTCTTTGCGGAAAAGCACCGCCGTTTTGGTGACGTCCGAATCATAACTCAATCCAAGCTTTGGCCAGCGCGGCAGCTGAAACGTGCCGGAGCCGGAAAAAGCGTCGTCATCCACACGACCTTCTGACTGCACCGAAACAAGACTGCCGCCCGTCACGGTATTAATGGCCGGCGTATCCGTGCGCTTTTTTGTTGCGGTGAATTTTATCGGAAACCATGTAAAGCGCGTGATATTCAGATAAGCATCGTCTTCGAAACGCGCCTGGTTCGAGATCGCGCTTGTGAACGTTTCAAAATTAGGGTCGATATCGCTAGTGCTTAAGCCAAACGTGCTCCAGCCAAAAAGTTCAAAATCGGCCTTGGCTTTGATCGCGTATCCGATGCGCGTGAGCACATCATCGGCATAAATTTCGTCGACCCAGATTTCACCCGCGGCTTCAGTCCCTACATTTTTCATCACACCCACGCGTTGCTGGGCCACGTTGGACAGGTTGGGCGCTCCTACGACGCGAATTTTACTTGGCGAAGGATTTCGCGGGTCCGTCGTCCAAGTGTTGGGCCGCTGCCCGGAGCCCGGGCCGACCTGTCCGATATAAAGTTCTTGCCAGCCGCGCCAGGTGATCGGGCATGAAAATTCCAGGTAGTCCGTGTCGGTCCCCGCTTGGTAAATGAATGTTTCTCCCCCGCCGTCGCCGTACACGAACATGCGGATCGTTCCATACTCCGTATAGTCCATGGGCGCCGTAGTGACTTCCGCGGCCGTCACGGAAGACACCGCGATCGTTGATGCCGACATGTCGAAATCCAAGGCAAGCGCCTGCTCTCTGACTTTGCTGGGCGTGGGTCCGGTGAGCGCCGTGTTCACCTGGTTGAGGGCGTCGAAATCCGGATTGCCGGCGGGAGATACGTAGTTCGTCGGCGGACCGGCATCCTCGACGTTGTTGACGGCTTTGACGGTAATGGTGGAGCCTTCGGTGATCGGCGGATCGGCCTGCCATTTGTTTCCGACGATGGAAATTTGCGCGATGCGGATGGTTCCCTGTCTGGGTCCGCCCGACCCTTGTTTCAGGGAAATGCGCAATTCCTTGATCGCGCTCCAACGGTCCGCGGTGAGCGTATCGGAACTAATGTTCAAAGGGATGCGGACAAATTGCCATCCGCTGTGATCGACGGCATTGGGCCCTGAAGCGCCGGTAAAGGTGATGGATGAAATAGTATCTTCCGGATAGGTGGTCGGTTGGTATCCGATAATGCCGCCGACGCCGAAATTTTCGCCATCTAAAATACCGTTGCGGTCAAAATCTTCGCTGTCGATAACCAAATTCCCCGCGCCGACTTGAACGAGGGTTCCATCCGGATTGTGATAGGTCCAGCCGACATCTTCGCCGATATCGAGCGTGTTGTTGTAATTCAAATCTTCCGTTCTGGGCGTTCGATCGCCCACTGGATGGGTTCCATGGATATCGGTGAATCCGCCGCCGCCCGTACTGTCGGCGTCTTCATCCACTTGGCCCAGCGTTAAATTAATTTGCACGCCGGAAGCCCCGGATGAACTCCCATTCGAGCCATCGCCTTGGACGAGCATTTCTACATATTGCTTTTTTGAGAAATCGACGCCGGCGCGGCTGATCACCGTCGCGATCGAGGCTTCTTGAGATTTTAGGAGGTTGTAGTTGATGTCGAGAACCTGCGTCTGATCGCCCGGCAAGGCCGACGCGTTGGGATTGATGCTCAACGTCGTGACCTCGTCATTCGTGAGATTGTCCCCCACTTCGTTATCCGTGTGCACGATGCCGATGGCTTGCGCATAAGCGGCCGGAGCGCCGGCTGACACGGCCTGCGAAGGCGTGGCGGCGATTTGCCAGGTGAGCTTGCTCATGCTGATCGTGGTTTCATCCGCGATCCCTTCCATGTTTTCAATCAGGGCTTTGCCGAAGGTGTTGGGATTGCGCTGACTGCGCGCGCCTTCGACGGAGAAGCTGGATTTGAGATAAGGGAATGGATTGAAAATAAGATCCTTGAAATGCGCGTCCGCTTCGCTGACGAAGAAGCTTCCCGAGGTCTGCAGAATGTTCGGCGCCGCCGTTGGCTGCGGCGAAAAATCGTAGATGACGCTGGTTCCGATAAGGCTTTGCCCCAGAATCGGCGCGATGGGATAAAGTGAAAGTTCAAGCCGCGTTCCGACCAGCGTGTCCTGCTGCGCGCCGGCGATGCCGAACGGTGAATAATCGTAGGTCGCGTCGATACGGGTGTCTTCGGTGATCTGATCCTGGTTGAAGAACGTGATGAACCCCGACTGATAGTCGATAAAATAATCGACGTCGCGCACGAGCGGCCGCCCATTCATCAAAATATGCTCGCTGTTGATAACGATATTCGGCCGCAAGACGTACGTTTTTACGCGCGAACTCAATTCCAGGAAAAAGGAGCTCTGCGTCGTCGGACTGTAGTTATAAACCGGCGCAAACTGCGCGTTAAAGGCATCCATGCGCTTGGTCAGCGTGAAAAGGCCATTGTCAAAATCCACTAAGATTTGACCGACATTATTGGGCAGATAATTAATTCCAAAGTTAGGGCCGATAATGTTGTTGCCCAGATCGCGCAATTGAAGAACGAAATTCCCCTGATTGTTGTCGCGCACGATGTTCTGCACGCCGATGTTGTAGTGCGTCAATTCTTCCGTCTGAGGAATTGAGGTGATCTGGCTTTCGTCATATTTCAGCAGGATGGAGTCCGCGCCGTTTTGCGCTGCCAGAGATCTTGAGGCGCCAATCGGCGTGTAATCGATTGCCAGCACGGCGTTCAACGCGACAGGATTACGCAGAGTGATGACGCCCGAACTTGTGTCTACCGTGTAATCGACGCCCTGGGCTAACTCGGTGAATGAACCCGAATAGTTGGTCGTTGGCGAATTGAGAAGTCCGCCATAAGGCGACCTTGCCGGAATGGTCGTGCTGAATCCCGCGGTCCCTGCCGGCGTTCCTGGCGGAGCGGATCGTGATGCGGCCGGACGCGTGACATCCTGGGTATCCAAATACAGATGCATATTGAGGGCGGAAAGATTCGTTGTCGGTGTTCTATCGCCAGAACGTCCGTTCAGCAGCGTGTAATTGTAATACTTGTGGCGGACATACGCGGTGTCGGGAATCGTCAAGCGCTGAAGAATCACGTTGCCGACGAATTCTTTCGTTTCCGTCGTGCCCTTCGTCCGGCTGCCGATAAAAAATCCGCGCAACGCTTTGTATTTCAATTCCGCGGAAGCCCCGAACACCTGCTTGCTGTAGCCGGCAAATTCCGTCTGCGGCAGTGACAGGGTAATATCGCCGAAGGCTGCGCGCTGAACGATCTCATCCGGATCGCCTTTGTAAACAATTGAAATATCCTGCTTGTCTGTTTTCGTATCGTCAAAATCCACATTGACGGTGACTTTCCGTCCAATCTGGCCGTTGATGCGAACCTGAAGCTGCTGCTGGAGCGTAAAATTACTTTGGCTGGACTGTAACCCTTGATTGGCGGCATAGGTCGAATTCGAATAACCGCTGTTTTGATAGATAAAACCGATTGTTTTGCGTCCGGATACGGTCAGGCGTGATTCATACGGCAGCGATACGGTAAAGCCTGGCGGCGGTGGAATGGCGGGGGCGAGGCGTCCACGAGGTGATGTCGAAATGGCGACCTCCGAAGGGAGTGGCGTGAAGAGTGGTTGACCGGCCTCAATGAGGTGGCGCATTTCATTCCAGCGTTCGCGGTCATTGTGCAAATCTTGGTAGGGCTCAAGATCCAGCGTCGTCTCTTGAATCGCTTCAACATTTTCCTGTTCATTTTCCTGTTCTTGGGATTTTTGAAGATCGGGCAAGAGCTCTTCAATGGATTTTTTCAAAAGCTTTACGGATTGGAGAGCAAGATCCGGGACGCTGTTATCGCCATGGAGTGTGTAAAACGAGAGCGCCAAAAGGCCGAAAAAAAGACCCCAGCGCGCAACTAAACCCTTTAATCGGTTCATTGAGCGCTCTTATTTTGACCCGCGAATGTTAAATCTGCAAGTCTTTTCGCGCATATCGTAAGATTGTTACATGATTTTTCGGATCCGGATTCTGTCGAAATACATTTTGAAGGAGTTTTTGGGCAATTTGTTGCTTGGATTGCTTATTTTTACATTTGTTTTGATCTTGGACCACTTGTTTGAACTGGTAGACGTCTTGATCAATAAAGGCGGTAGTTTATGGCTGACGCTGCGTTTACTCGCGCTGCTTTTGCCTTCAACGATCTCGCTCACGTTGCCAATCGCTTCGCTATTAGCCGCTCTTCTCACGTTTGGCCGTTTTTCCGAAACCAATGAAATAACGGCGATCCGCGCCAGCGGCATCTCCGCGTGGAACTATTTGAAAACACCGTATTGCACCGCCCTGCTTCTGGTTATTTTTCTTATTCCGTTCAATAGTTTCTGGGCTCCCATGGCGCAATCGCATTTCCGCCAGCTTTTCGTTGAAGTGCTGGGACGCAACCCCCTAGTGCGCATTGAGGAAAATACGTTTGTGGAAATTGGCGATTATCATTTCTTCGTCAGAAAAAAGACGCGCGGATCGTTGATGACGGGCATCTCCATTTATAAAAATGCGCCGAATAGTCCGCCGTTGCGCATTTATGCGGATGAAGGAACGGCCAGTGTCGACAAGGATCGCGGTGTCACATTTATTTTGAAGCACGGGCATTTAGAAAAGATCGATCCCGCCAATCCCGACCAATGGGTGCATACGGAATTTGAGACCTACGTGCTTAATATTCCATTGATGAGCTCCGCGCAAGCGGCGGAAAAATCCCTGGAAGAAATGACGTATAGTCAATTGCGTCAGAGAATCAATGAATTGAAAGCGCAAAAAATTCCTTTTCCCGTATTGACCTGCCAGATTCATTTGCGCTGGGCTCTGGCGGTGACACCCATTCTGTTTGTTGCATTGGGAATTCCTCTGGCGATTCGCGTCCATCGCGGAGGACGTTCGATCGGCTTTGCCATCAGCCTAGGCGTGATTGGCTTGTATTATGTGCTGCTCATGGGCGGAACGGGACTTGGCCAGCGGGGCGTAATGCCCCCCATACTCTGCATCTGGATGGCGAATGGCATTTTGGCGGTGGGTGCCGTTTATTTTACGCGGCGGTTTTTAAAGCAATAAAAACTAGCGGATTACGACGGCCTTGCTGGATTTGGACTGCCCATCCACACGGAACATAATGATGTAAGCGCCGGGCGCGACCATTTTGCCATCCCCATTTTTTAAATCCCAATCAACTTCATAAATAAACCGCTCATCAGCGGATCGATCGCCATTGGCGCGAATATCCTGGTTTCCGTATTGACGCACCAGGTCACCACTCGGCGTGTAAATATTGATCTGATAATCGCTGGCCGGTCGTGTGGACTGAAATTGGAGCGTTGCGTACCCTTCTCCTTTGGGGTGCGGATAGCCTTTACCGGCGGGATTCGGATAGCTGGTTACTTTAAGAATCGACTGCGTGGACCCGGGCTCCAGGTTCAACACGTCAAAGGTGGCATTCCCCCCCGACACATTAATATTGAGCACGCTGATTCCCGAGACCTGCTGCTCATAGGTGTCCGATGCCGGCGTGAAAAAGGAACTGCCGGAGTTGTAAGTATTCCCGGCGCTGCCGCGATTATTATCAGAGATCGGAATGCCGTTGGCCGGCACAATTGAAACGCCATAATGTGGGATGCCCGTATTCACGGTGTTGGCGAGGCTTTGATCAGACACATACAGCCCGCGCGTCGAGGTGATGGTATCGTCGATATGCCAGATCAACAGGCCGCTGCCGGGAATACTTCGATCAAAGAGGGCGCCGCTCGATGTGGATCGGTATTCGAGAAGAAAATATTCGCTGGGGATGCCGGAAATCGGCAGTTTGACGATGTTGTTGACATTGGTTTCAACATAACTCAGGTCGGGCGAGCCGCGCGTGGGAAGCACTTGTGGCGTACTCCAACCCAGATAAATTTTATCCCAGGCGCCCATATGCGAGGGGTTGGCGCCGGCGCCCGTGAATGGTCCAGAATCCATAATTTCCCAATCGCCAACAACGGATGTGCCACCGGCCGCGCCCGTATTGTAAAGGTCCGGCAGTCCCAGTTCATGGCCGAATTCGTGACACATAACACCCAGCGGTGAAATGATGCCGCTGGCCTGCGTCTCCGGCACGACATCGCCTTCGGTGAATCCACCGCCACCCGAGGTAATGATGGGATCTTCGGAATAAAAAATCGACCAGATATCTCCATTGGCGGAGGTGGTTTCGTTCCCATTGCCGGCATGCATGACAATGATGGCGTCAAACATTCCGCCGGACGCCGTGGAGGCCGGTGTATTGGAATGCGCCGCACGGGCCGTCAGCAGCGCGTCTTTTATCAGGTAATTGCCATTGGGTGTAATCTGTCCCGGAGTGGGGGTTGTCACGCCCGTGCAGCCGCGGTACTCATCGCCGCAGCCGTAATATTCCATGGGATTGGGCATGAGATGCGAGCCCGCCGCGACCGCGGTCGTATCCCCGTTGACCGTCGCATCATTATCCCCGAAAAATTTGAATGTGACGCTGATCTTTCCGTAAGAGACTTCGTTGTAATACGCCTTCATCTGATTGAAATAGGCGTCGATATTAGCGAGGTTTTGAATTTGATTTTGTGAACCGGCGCCGGCGTTCCCAAAAGGCGAGTTTGGCGGCGAGGTTAGCGTCGCGCTGGCGCTGGGAAAACGCGCTGCAATGACGGCCACGGTTTTAGCGCCTGTGGATGCCCCGATAATCAATGCTTGAAGCGAGTGTGCTCCGCGCAAGCGCGCCAGGCTGATTCCCCGCGCTTTACATTGTCCGGCTTCCGGAGAATAAGGTGATGGATTCAGATGCTGCACGGACCAGCCGGGAGAAACGGAAGTTATGGTGAAAATAACAGCAAGAAGAAAACGGAACCGCATTGGCGAGAGTATAAAGGGGTTTTGAGTAAGAATCAACCTTAATGTAGCCTCACACAAACCCTCTCCTTGACTGGAGAGGGAGCTTTGCATAAATTCCCTTCTCCCGTTAGGGAGAAGGTGGCCGCAGGCCGGATGAGGCTACGGTCGTGAATTTAGCGCGCTGTCGAAGCGAATTCCAGCTCGGCGTCGTTGGAAGTATTCGCGGACAGCGAAAGTTCTTTGCGTAGGGCGGCCGCTTTGTCCGTCTTTTCCCACGTAAAAGAGTCTTCCGTGCGGCCAAAATGGCCGTACGCCGCGGTGGCCCTATAAATGGGGCGGCGCAGTTTCAAGTGGTCGATAATCCCTTTGGGAGTCAGCGGGAACACTTTGCGCACCGCGCGCACGAGGGTTTCTTCGTCAATGTCGCTGGTCCCCTGCGTGTCGATCATGACGCTGACCGGTTCGGCAACGCCGATCGCATAGGCGAGTTGAACCGTGCATTTGTCCGCAATGTTCGCGGCCACGATATTTTTGGCCACATAGCGCGCCATATAACAGGCGGAACGATCGACCTTTGTCGGATCCTTGCCTGAGAAGGCGCCGCCGCCATGCGCAGCCATGCCGCCATAGGTGTCGACGATAATTTTACGTCCCGTAACGCCGGTATCGGATTGCGGTCCGCCGATGACGAATTTTCCGGTCGGATTCACATAGTATTTGGTGTTTTTATCAAGCATCTTGGCCGGAATGACGGGAAGAATAATTTTCTTGATCATTTCATCGACCGCGGCTTTGGTAATTTTCTTGCCGGTTTTGTCCAGAATTTCTTCCGTGTGCTGAGAACTGACCACTACAGTGTCGACGCGGAACGGTTTGCCTTCGCGATATTCCACGGTGACCTGCGATTTCCCATCAGGGCCTAAATATTTAAGAATTCCTTTTTTACGAACTTCGGCTAAGCGCCGCGTCAAGTGGTGCGACAGCATGATCGGCATGGGCATCAGCTCCGGCGTTTCCTTGCAGGCGTAGCCGATCATGAGGCCTTGGTCTCCAGCGCCGCCGGTATCGACACCCTGGGAAATGTCTGGGGACTGGCGGCCAATGGCATTCAGTACCGCGCAGGATTCATAGTTGAATCCATACTTGGCATCCGTGTAGCCGATATCCTTCACGACTTTACGCACGAGGTCGGCGACTTCGACATACCCCTTGGTGGTGATTTCGCCGCCCACAATACAGAGCCCCACGGTAATGAATGTTTCGCATGCCACGCGGCCTGTCGGGTCTTGCGCCAAGACCTCATCCAGCACGGCGTCTGAAATTTGGTCGCATACCTTGTCAGGGTGCCCTTCAGTCACAGATTCTGACGTGAAAACGTATCGATTAGCCATTGCAGGTTTTCTCCTTAGAAAGTTACAGACAAATTAAGCTGAAAGCGTATCATTTTTCATGATTATCGCTCCATTAAAAGCGCATTTTTTTGCCGCGAGTCGGACATCCCGAGTCAGGATGCAGTTTTGCAGGGTGATGTCTTCCCCAATGCGCACATTTTCCCAGACGACGGTGTTGTGGAGTTGCGCGCCCCTTTCAATATGCGCGCCCGCGCCGATGACGGTTCCGGCTCCCAACGTGACGCCGGAAGCGATGCGGACATCTTCGCCGATTAAGCAGGGGGCTTCGACACGTACGCCTTTCAAAGAAAGATATTTTGGCGCCCAGATTCCCGGCTTAATTTCCGGCAGGCGCGGGCGGAAGTAAAGCTTCTTTTCTAAAAATTCCTTTTGCGCGCGGCGATACTCGCTTAAGCTTCCCACATCGCACCAGTACGCCGACGTTTTCCACGCAAAAATGGGTTTGCGGCCTTTCAAGAGCGCCGGCCAGACGTGTTTGCCAAAGTCATCCGGCCGATGCTTGGAAATGAACGAAAAAATCTCCGGTTCAAACACATAAATACCGGTATTCACGCGATTGGAAAAAATTTCCCCCCAGCTGGGCTTTTCCACAAAGCGGGTAATCCGACCAGTCGGCGTTGTCAGCGCGATCCCATAGTCGAAACGCTGCTCTACGGGCGCTACCGCCATGGTTGCCAAAGCGCGGCGCGCGCGATGGAAAGCGATGAGCGCCGTGAGATCGACATCGGTCAAGCCGTCGCCGGACATTACGAGAAATGTCCCCCGATTTAAAAAAGACTCAACATTTTTAACGCCACCCGCCGTGCCGAGGAGCTCCGGTTCGTAAGAATATTCCAAATGCAGTCCCCAGCGGGACCCATCGCCAAAATAGGTTTTGATTTGTTTCGGATAGGCGTGCAAATTCAGGATGATATCCGTAATACCGTGCCGCTTAAGATTTAAAAGCGTATATTCGAGCACCGGGCGATTCGCGATGGGAACCATCGGTTTTGGGACTTGATCAGTCAGCGGACGCAGACGCGTGCCGGCGCCGGCAGCCATGACCATGGCGCGTACTTTACTCATTACGCTTTACCCTTCACTCTTCACAACGGCTTTAGCCCACGCCAATAGCGCCTCCGTCTTTTTCCAACTGTCGGATTCTGCGTACGTTCGCAATAAAGGTTCGGTGCCGGAGGGACGCAGCAGCACCCAGGCGCCCGAATCTAGCATCACTTTGACGCCATCACCGGGTCGAATTTCTGTAATGGCGCTCCCGATCAGCTTTTCCGGTAATCGAGTGGAAATGTCTTTGGCAAACTGGACCTTATCCGTAATGGGTTCCGAGACGGAAAAATCAACGCGTTTAAAACGGGCGCGGCCAAAACGTTTCTCCATGTCGCTCACCAGTTGTGAAGGATTTTTCCCTTGGATGGCGAGCATTTCCAGGAACAGCAGGCCATTAAGGACGCCATCGCGTTCCGGCAAGCCGCCGCCGATCGCATACCCCCCTGATTCTTCGCCGCCGACGGCAACGGGTTCCCGTATCATCCGTTCCGCCACATGCTTAAAACCCACGGGGACTTCTTCGAAAGGACGGTTAAACGTTTTTGCAATGCGTTCCCCTAATGCGCCCAGGGACACGGCCTGAATCACTTTTCCCTTCAAACCGCGATGCTCGATGGCATGCAGCGCTAATAAAGGAAAGACCTGGTGCGGTGTTAATAACTGGCCTCGATCGTCTATAACTCCCAGACGATCCGCGTCCCCATCCAGCGCAATCCCCACGCGGGCGCGGCCTTGTTTCACATGTCTTTTTAATGGATTAAGCCAGGGATCGATGGGTTCCGGATGAAAACCGCCAAATAACGGGTCGCTTTCAGCATGCAAAGTCGTCGCTTTAATCGCGCTCCGGCGTAAAAGTCGTTCGGGTAGTCCAGCGCCGACGCCGTGTAAATAGTCAAAACAGATATGTCCTTTCAGGCGATTGAGAAGAGGCATTTCGAGTCGACTGCGCAAATAGGTTTCATAGGTTGGAAGAAAATTGAAGAGCCGTCTTTTGCCAACCGTACCGGTGCGTGTTGGACATTGAGTGCTGGCCAGTCGTTTTTCAATGGCCTGAGTGACTTCCGCCGGCGCGGAACGGCCTAAACGATCCTTGATTTTAAACCCGTTGTAACGCGCGGGATTATGGCTGGCTGTGATCATGATGCCCCAGGCGGCTTTTTGCGCCGTCACGCATACGGAAACGGCCGGGGTCGGCAACGGGCGATCGGAAAGCGAGACGTCCAGGCCTTTACTGGAAAGAATGTCATAAACCGTTTCGCCAAATTCTCGCGAAAAGAAGCGGCGGTCATACCCAATGAGGACTTGTCTTCCGACGGTGGGCGCCTGCTCTAAAAAGTAATCGGCGGCGGCTGAAGCGACGAGACGAAGATTTTCAAAAGTAAAATCGTCCGCGATAACACCCCGCCAGCCGTCCGTGCCAAAGCGAATGGCATTCATTTTTTCGGGGAACGGCCGTAATCGTCATGCAGCCGAATCACATCCTGAACCTGCGGCGTTGAGACTTCAATCAGGCGAACGTCTTCCAGGGTGGCGCAAAACCGATGGATCACACCCGGTTTAATTTCAGCCGTAGAACCCGGCTTCATGAGTTTTTTCCGCCCCGCAATTTCCAGCGTCCAGACGCCCTGATCGGCATAAACGGTTTCATGCTTGAACCGGTGATATTGTTCGCTGAGGCGATGGCCTTTTTTTATGAAAATAAGTTTGCCCACGTATTTTGTGGAATGCGCGAACCAAAGTTCCCAACCCCAGGGTTTAATGACTTTTTTCATGGCGGAAAGATGGTCACTTATTTGGGGATGCCGCTGCTACAACGGACTCCCATTTTGTAACCGTACGTTTGAGCGCAGGATGACTTACCAGCAAATGCCAGACGACGGCGCAAAAGCCTTCCGTGTGTGGCGTAATATGGTCCGGGGAGACCACGGGAATAAGCACGCAGGCCTTCGCGGCTTGCTTTGTAAAGCCTCCATCTTTGCCCACAATTCCAAAGATGTCGGCACCGGCCTCTTGCGCGGCTTCCAAGGCACGGACCAGATTGACTGAAACCTTTTTTTCGCGGTTGCCACCTCCGACTGAAAAAACGAGAATTCCGTCTTTTTTGTTGAGCTTCGAGCCTTTCAGCCATTCGGAAAAGCAGGTGTCCCAGCCTTCATCATTAATGCGAGCCGTAAGCTCGGAAACATTATCAGTAGGCGCATAGGCTTCGAACCCGCAGATCTTGCGAAAATCATTGACGGCATGGCTCGCATGACCCGCCGAGCCTCCGACTCCCAGAATAAACAGCCGCCCGCCTCGGTTTCGCACATCTGCGAGCCCCTGTGCCGTAGATTCTATCGATGAGCGGTCTAACGCCCTGATCAGCGCTTCCGATTCCTGTAAAAATAAATCCGTGAAATTATTCAAGAGGTGTCTCCTTTTTTTCATGGCGAAAATACTCCAGCGTCTGCGCCAGGCCACTCTGCAAAGAGACGTTTGGCGACCAGCCCAATTCTTTTCTGGCGCGGGTGATATTAAGCACGCTTCGTTCCAGTTCACCGGCGCGCGCCGGCGCATAGATCCCGGCCCGCTCGAACTTTTCCAGTTTAGCGAGACTGGAATACAGCGTGTTTACAGACGTCGCAATCCCTGTGCCAATATTATAGAGTCCGTTTTGGGCGCTTTGGAGAGCTGCCACATTGGCGGCTGCAACATCGCCGACGAATACATAATCCCGCTCTTGCTTGCCTGTCCCATAAATGGTCGCAGTCTCTTTTGCCAATACTTTGCCGATGAAAATGGCGACAACACCAGCTTCTCCATGCGGGTCCTGACGCGGCCCATAAACATTCCCATAGCGCAGGATAACGTAGGTAAGGCCAAACGTGTCTCCATAAAACCGAACATACCGTTCAGCACACGCTTTACTGAAGCCGTAGGGTGAAACAGGCAGAGCGGCATCGTCTTCTAGCGCGGGCTGCGGACATTCGCCATACATGACGCCGCCGGAGGATGTAAAAATAAATTTCTTTACGTGATACGTTCTGCAGCATTCTAAAAGTCGCAACGTCCCTAGAATATTAACGGAGGCGTCAAAGAAGGGATCCTGCATGGACTTACGCACATCGATTTGCGCGGCCAGATGAAACACGGCGTCAAAGCGCTTTTTTTCAAAAAGCGTAGCGATATTGGGATCGCGCACATCAATTTTCGCAACAGACGCTTCAGGCGGGACGTTTTTTTTCTTGCCGGTTGAGAAGTCATCCGCAATGGTGACGTCATGGCCCGCGGCGATCAAGACCTCCGCCACGTGCGAACCGATAAATCCGGCGCCCCCCGTCACAAGTGCTTTCATTTAGTAGGCGCCCTCTTTGGCGAACACGGCTGGCAACGTGCGAAGAAGAATTTTTAAATCCAGGCCCAAGGACCAGTTTTCGAGATAATACACGTCCAAATCGATCATTTGTTCATAGCTTAGCGCGGCCCGGCCGCTGACTTGCCATAACCCCGTAATGCCCGGCATCACGCGCAGACGCTTCTTTGCATAGTCGTCATAGGCTTCGGCTTCCCATAAGACTTGCGGACGCGGTCCAACCAAACTCATATCGCCCTTGAGCACGTTAAAAATTTGGGGAATTTCATCAATACTGAATTTTCGCAGCCATTTTCCGACCCGCGTAATGCGCGGATCATTTTTCATTTTAAACACAGGTCCTGAACGATCGCTCAAATGCCTCAATCCTTTCAAACGACTGTCCGCGTCCATCCCCATGGTCCTGAATTTATAGAGTTTAAATTTACGCCCGCGCCATCCCATGCGGTCCTGAGTGTAGAGGGCCGGTCCGGGATTGTCGATGCAAATCAGCAGGCCGATCACCATCAGGGGAATCGCAAAAACAATCACAACGCATAGGCTGGCGATAAGATCAAACCCGCGCTTTAACATGTAATTGCTCCCATGTAGCGAAAGTGAGCGAATGTGAAACGTCGGCAATCCGCAGAACCCATTAAAAATAATTTCTCCCCGGCGCATTTCCAGGAGATCCGGAACAATCTGACATTCGATATTCTCCGTTTCGCAGAGCCTGGAAATATCCAGAATCTGCGCGCTGGACAAGGGCCCCTGCAACAGAACCACGCTTGAAATGGCTCCTGATCGAAGTGCTTTATTTAATTCTTCGCGGGCCGGAGGATTGTCCATGAAACTGATGCGGGTAAACGGATCTTTACGGCTCACCTCTCGAATCACATCCATCGCTGCGCCGCGACCGATCACCAGCGCATGCTGAGGTCCTTCCATGCGACGCGCCAGCCGTTGATACAAAAATTTAACGAATTCATGCAGAAAGAAGATTAAAAGAACGCTGTAAGCGCTCCAGAGCGTAATAACAAGGCGGGAATACTCCGTGCCGCGATATGCAAAACTCATCGCGGTAGACAGCAGCGCGCCAAGAATAACGCCTTTGATGACGCGGATGGCTTCGTCATAGGCGTTATGCAGAGGTTCTTTGTAAAAACCCAGGTATAGAAAGACAAAAAGCCACGCCGGTAGAAGTACGGTCAGGGCCTGATAATAAATATGAATATCCGGAATGCCTTTAATGGCTGGAAAGCGCCGAAGAAACCAGACGGAGCGAAAACGCGTGACATAAGCCGCCTGGTAGGCCAGAACTACTGCGCCGGCATCGATCAGAAATAAATTAAGTCTGAAAAATGATTTGAGAGAATATCGTCGGGACACAGAATCAATTTTAAGACATTTCGTCGCGGTATTCAACGAAAAGGGCGCGGAAGGCCGCTTCGCAGCGCGCCCGGCTGAATTGTTCGGCGCGTTTCCGCATTTTTATAATGTCCAGCGGCACTTTTTCATTCTGTTGAATGGCGTTGCAAAGCGATTCTACGCTTGGATCTTGAAAGAAAAATCCGGTTTCGCCATGCACCACCGTTTCCAACGCGCCGCCTTTGCCTAACGCCAACACCGAACAGCCGGCCGCCATCGCCTCCAGAGGAACAATCCCGAAATCTTCTTCGCCGGGAAACAGCAGGCCTTGGGCACGGCGATAATAATCGCGCAGCTCATTGCCGGAACGCCAGCCGAGAAATTCCACATCGGGTCCGGCGCGCAAACGCAGTCGCCGGTTTTCCTGGCCATCGCCGATAATGACGAGTTTTTTTCCCAATGTCCGGCAGGCATCCAGAGCCAGATCGATCTGTTTATAGGGCGCCAGCGCACTGACGACCAGGTAAAAATCCGATTTTTCCTGACCCTGCAGCAGCGGTTCTGCCGCAAAGAACTCGTAATCCACAGGCGGATAAATCACCTGCGCATCCCTGTGATAAAGGCGCTGAATACGACCGCGGACATTTTCCGAATTGGCGAGAAAATGCGTCACGCGAGGCACCGTTTTTAAATCCCAGCGCTGAAGATAAGGTCGCACAGCCGCCATGGTCGCGCGTACGGGCCATGACGCTCGCCCAGGGCCAAAGTATTGATCGTATTGATCCCAGATATAGCGCATGGGCGTATGCATGTAACTCCAATGCGGAACACCCGCCGGTGGGCGGGCATTTTTGGCGACACAATGGCTGGTACTGATTAAGAGATCATAGCCGCGGAAATTCAACGTCTCCATAGCCGCGGGAAGCAACGGCAGGAGTTGACGATAAATTTTTCCGGCGTTGGGAATCTTTTGAATGGGAGATGTGATAATTCGATGCCGTTCAATCGCCGGACTGACCTGTCCGGGAACATGCACCAACGTGAAAATATCCGCCCGCGGGAAAATATCCGCCAGGACTTCCAGGACTTTTTCTCCGCCCCGCATGCCGGTGAGCCAGTCGTGAATCAGCGCAATACGTTTCATGACGCAGCCAACAACGCTTTACATTCCGCCAATGCTTGATCCGGAGAAATCTGCGTGAGACATTTCAAGTGATACGGGCATGGCGGCGCGACACCGAATTTATAACAGGGGCTGCAGGGCTCCGATCGATAAAGCACGCGATAGCGCGTCCATACAGGCACTTTATCGACGGGAGACGTGGGGCCAAAAAAAGAAAGGTTCGGCGTACCCACCGCACCAGCCACATGAAGTAGCCCCGAATCATTGCCAATAAACAACAGACTGTGTTTGATGAGCACCGCGCTTTCTTTGAGCGTCAACGCTCCTGCCAGATTTAAAAAATGGGGCGCCATGTCTGGACCCAGGGCATCAAGCAACTGGCTCTCAGAGCGATCGCCAAGGATCAGGATGGCGTATGAAGTCTCTCGTATAAGTTCTTGGGCGAGTTGTGAAAACGACGAAACAGGCCAGCGTCGTTCTGGCATCTGCGCTTTGGGATTATTTCCCCCGCCTGGCGCCATGGTAATCCAAGCGCGATCCGGAAAACGCGTGCGCATCGTTTTAAGGACGGAAGACTCCAATGTTGGCTCCAGAACCAGATGAGGCGTCAGACGTACCTGGTTGTCTTGCGGATATGCGCCAGAAACGACGCTTAGATATTGATTCACTTGCAGTGGCGCGCCGGTTCCTTCGCCGTACGGAACGCTGCGGGTCAAGCCGAAGGACTTCCCGCCGCGCGCAAAGCCGTGTCGATCGGGAATTCCCGCCAACCAGAAGAACACATGGAACAGAGTCGACCAATGCAAGAGATAGACGCGATCAAAATGGCGCTGACGCACCGTCCATAAAAGTTTGAAAAGAGAAAATAGACGCTTTTTCCAGAAATCATTTTCATCGATCACCAGCAATTCGTCGATTGACGGATGACCTTCGATAAGCGCCGCGGCGCGGGATCCGATCAACCAGGTGATACGACAGGCCGGCGATTCTTTTTTGATCGCATCCGCGACCGGGAGCGACATCACCACGTCGCCGATGGCGCCCAGCTTCACAATCAACGCCGTTTCACGCTTCATCAGGCCGTCATGCCTCTCCAGATCGGCAGCACGCGCGCAACGGAAAGTTTATCCATGCAGGGATGACCCGAAACGGGACAGACGGATTCTTCACAATATTGACAAGGCACGGGGTTCTGCAGAATTTGCACATTTTTCCCGCGCGGTCTCCAGGTTTCAGGCGCGCTGGTTCCGCTCCAAAGGACCAGCACGGGCGTCCCTAGGGCCGCGGCCATATGAGCCGGGCCGGAATCCGCGGAAATGACCGCACGCGCATGCTGCAGAAGAATCAGAAGTTGTGGAAGGGACGTTTTACCCACCAAGTTGATGATGCGCGGGTCCCGCACGTTCGATCGGAAACTCTGCATCAGCGTTGTATCCTGTCCTACGAGGATGGCTTTCCCTTCATCAGCGGGCATTTGAGCGATCAGCTGCCCAAAATTCTCCGTCGGCCAGCGTTTAGCGGAGGTTCCCGCATCCACGTTATAGAGACGATAAGGCTGCCGTCCGATCACCGCATCAAACCAGGCCTGATCCGCCGTCTTTGACCGCCAGGGCAAAACAGGAATGCGATCGTCTTCGGAAAGCGATGGCATATCACCAAAAATCGATAGAAATTCTAAGTTTTTATCCACGGCATGCTCTTGCGGATCCCACGCCAGTTTACGCTGCAGCAGAAATCCCCCGCCCGTTTGTCCATAGCTCGCGCGAAAAGCAACATGGCTCCACAGCATGAGCAGGTGATGGCGCACATCGCCACGCAAATCAATCGACACGTCAAAGCTTCGCCGCTTAAGAATAGCGGCGATATCGCGCATGGCTTTCAAGGGCCATTCCTGGTGGCGACTGTCCCGTGAAAACCAGGCGGGCTCAAACACAAACCAATCGTCAATCTCAGGCACGTCGCGAAGCAGCACGCGACCGATGGGCGTCGTGATCAGGGTCAGATGAATGGATGGCATTTTGATTTTGAGCTGTTTAAGAAAAGGCAGAATGCAGATAATATCGCCCAGATGATCCAGACGCAGGACGGCGACGCGCAAGCGTTTTACATCCGGCAACGTTGTCCGACCACGCGGCCAGAGCGCGCCCAGCATATCGAGCGATTGCGCGGCGGCGCGCATCCAGAACTTTTTGTAAGCGTACTTAGTCATTGCTCGTTGCTATTATAGATACGAAATGCGAATTGCTTTGGTCCGCGGTCCAAGTTTAAATCCCTACGAAATGCAGAATGAGGTGCCGCTGATGCCTGCATTCTCGCTTACTGGCTTTGCGACCACGTATAGTCCGGAATGGAATACGCGCTTTCCCCAGCTGCCCGTTGAGTATTTCCCCTGGCCCGATTATTTACTGGCGCCCGTCCCAAAAGTTCGCTGGCTTTTTAACGGTCTTTGCAGCCGCGCCCTGGGATTCAGCTTTTATATGCCTGGGTTAGAGAAACGGCTCGCGGATTTTTCCGTGGTTCATACCTTGGAAACCCATAACACCTACAGTTTTCAAGCGGCCAAAGCCGCGGAACGCTATGGCTCCCGTCTCGTGGTTACCGTCTGGGAGACGATTCCAGGACGCGGCGAAAGCCATCCTTTGCGTACCGCGCGCAAACGTTTCGTGCGCCAGCGCGCCGATGCGTTTATCGCCGTCACGCCGCGGACGGCCCGCATGCTGGAGGCCGAAGGCGTGCCGGCGTCTAAAATCCACATTATCCCCATGGGCATCGATCAAACGCATTTTCGTCCGCAACCGGTAGATGCGGGCTTACGCATTTCATGGAAGGCTTCGTCCGCAGATTTTGTCTGGCTGTGCGTTGCCCGTCTCGTCCCCGAAAAAGGAATTGGCGATTTACTGGAGGCGTTTGCATTAATAAAGGCTTCCGCACGGCTCGTCCTTGTCGGACGCGGACCCCAACAAAAAATATTTGAAAAGCTCGCGCTGAAACGGGGGATTCGCGATAGAGTCACGTTTGCCGGCGCTTATCCTTATGCGCAGATGCCAGCAATTTATGCCAGCGCCGATGCCTTGGTACTGCCCAGTCGTCCGACGGATTGGTGGGAAGAGCAATTTGGCTATTGCCTGGTGGAAGCCATGGCCTGCGGAAAACCCGTGGTTGCGGCGAACTCGGGGGCTATCCCGGAAGTGGTGGGAAGCGCGGGAATGCTCGTGCCCCCTCAAAACCCCTTGAAACTAAAGCAGGCAATGCAGGAGATGATGGAGAATAGCACGCTTCGAAAAACGCTTATTCACGATGGATTGGCCAGGGCACAGGCGGAATTTACGCATTACGGCACGGCTGAAAAAATCGCCCGGCTTTATACGTCCTTAGCGGAGAGCCGCGCTTCAAACAATCGCTGAACAGCCAGCAAACTGAAGATAAACAACAGCCCCTCGGTGGCCAGCGTCGTCCAGGCCGCCGCAAAAGCGCCCCAGCGCGGAATTCCCCACATGTTCGCGCCAATATTGAACACGGCGCAAAACCCTGCCAGGACCATGTTCCAGTGCGGTTTTCCGAGAAAGACGAGCATCGTGGTCAAAAGAAAATTAGGGAAATAAAACAGCAGGGTCAGGCTCAGGCACATCAGGACCGGCCGCGCCAGGGCATAAGCGGGTCCCAGAACGTGCGGTGAAACCCAGGCCAGCAACTCCAGAAGAAAAATGCCCAAGAGCGCAAAACCCATGAACAACTTAAGCACGGAATAAAACTGCGTCACCGAGGCTTTATTCTCGATTCCTTTTGACAAGGGTGCGATCCAGGCGGCAAGCAATGCCGTCGGAACGACATTGGATAATTCAAAAAACCGATAGGCGGCGCCGTAGAGTCCCGCCTGGTCGGGCGTTGTGTAATGGCCGATCATCAACGTATCGACGCGGAAATAGACAAGAATAAATAAATTCTGCAGGAACAGCGGCAGGCCCGCCGCGAGAAGCGGTTGCAGAGGATGTCTCTTTATCGAATCACTGACCCGGACTTCCCGTTGAATGCGAAAGAAACTGGAAATGACCGTTATAAAACTCAACGCAGCAACTCCGATGAAAAGATGAAGTTCAGAGCCGCCGGTATAGATCACAAAAAAGCCCGCGAGCGCCGGTAGCGCTTTTTGCAAAACAGATAACGCGGCACCAAGGCGAAATTTCTCCAAGGCAGAGGTGATCGACTGCAATGACTCGGCGGTGGAAATGCAACACAGATAGAGAAAGGCCACCAGCAGAAGTTTTCCCGACAATGAAACCGCCGGGGTATAGCGCCAGGTTAAAAGCAACAACACGCCCGCGCAAATCGCGAGCACCATTTTCCCTTTTATGACGCTTCGTAAATAGCTGCGCGCTTCAGAAGGATTACGCGCGATGTCGCGCGACAAAAGCGGATTAAATCCATAATCCACGAGCACGGCAAAAAGACCTGCCCAACTAATCGCGAGAGACCAATAGCCGTAGCCACGCGGACCCAGGTAGCGCATGGCGACGATTTGAAAAACAAACGCGAGCCCCCCGCCCACAAGAAGACTCGACATCTTCCAGGCGAAGTTTTTACGCCACATTTAAGAGGATTGCTTTTGAATAGTCGAAGAAAAGGCGGTGACGGCCAGGAGAACGCCAAAAACCATATCAAAACTACCCACGGTAAGAATATCGACGCAATTGTGCACCAGAAACGCAATGATGCTGATCGCAAAATAGGGAACGGCGGATGTTCTTTGACGTGTTGAACTTGAGAGCGTTTTCCAGGCCTGATAAATGCACGAGGAAAAGCCGCCGCCCCATAAAATAAAACCGATAAGGCCATAATCCACAAGGACCTGTAAATAAAGATTATGCAGATGCGACCAATAGCCCGAAGGACGCCCGTCAGCATTGGCCACGTAAAGAGAAAGGCCTTCCGGGGGAATATACGATTGAATTTGAGAATAATAACGACCGGGACCAAGTCCCATCCAAGGATGTGACAAAAAAATGCGGTATCCAGTCTTTAGATAAAGAGCGCGGCCGGAATCACTGAAAAAGCCTCGACCAGCGGGTTGTTCCACAACGAGAATGCCAAGAACGAATAGGCCCGCCATCAAAAACAATATAAAGCGCTTCCGGATGGTGATATTTTTTTGGGATAAATACCGAAATGCAAAAACAACCCCCGTACCTAAAATAATTCCGACCCAAGCGCCGCGGCTGTACGAAAGTATAAAGGCTGTAAGGATGACAATAAGGCACATCCAGGCGACACCTTTGAATCTCTGATCAGAAAACTGTATCGCAATAAACGCCGAAGGTAAGCAAAACGACAAAAAAGCGGCGAACGCATTATGCTGAAGAAATAACGCTTCAAGACGAACATAACTGTGCCATTGTAAGAACTGATATACACCGATCGCCGCGACACAAGTCCCCAGAATCGTAAGCAGGGTTACTATTTTTTTTTGAAAATGGATTTCCTGCATCGCCGCCTGGGCCGCGATAAAATAACAGAAGCAAAATCCTATCCAGCGCAAGCTCGCACGCGGGGTGCTCTTTATGAAAAAGGCCACGATAACGTTGTAGCTCCAAAACCCGATCCAAAATATTGCGCCCCAAGCGCCGAAAGTGGCCAGAATTTGACGGGCCAGCTGTTTCCATTGAAAACGGATCAATGTGGCGATAATCGAAGCGGTACAAATATAGTCCAACGGAGTCAAAGAGGGCATTGACAAAAAAGGCTTGGTGAACTCAAAGGGCACAAAGCAAAGAATGACGTAAATCCAGGATGCGATATCCATGCAACAAAAGGCAAAAACTAGCATGCAAAAATCCAGTGTGAAACACAGGCCGAGCAGAATTCTGTGCGTAGAGCCCGTGATAAGAACATAAATGGGCGGGACGTACCAGTTGTAGTTCCCGTTCGCCACCAATAACAGCGAATAGAGAATAAGACAACTTGCCACCAGGAATATGCGGCGCATGAGTTTCTGAAATTTGGGCGTGTCTACGCCTTCAAGAAATGTCATGACGGCTGTAGTCCACTTGCGCACAGCTGATTTTCAAATTCTTGCAGCACCGTCTGCTTATCAAACAACGAAACGGCGATGCTTCGGCCTCTTTGCCCGAGTAATCGACGTTTGGCGCTATTTCCTGCTAATTCTAAAATTGCTGCGGCGAGCGCTTTGCTGTCTTCCGGTGGAACCACAATACTACATCCTTCAATTGTCTTTGCCAGTTCAGAATCAAGATGAACCGTTGCAACAATAGGACGTCCACTTGCCAGCATGCCTGTTAACTTGGAAGGCATTAAAAAGTCAGAGGTCTGCGGCCGTTGGAGTAAAAGATGTATATCCGACATGTTCAGCAGATCATTCAGACGCTCGACCGGCTGCAAAGGAAGGAATGAGACATTCTTCATTCCCAATGCCAGCTTTTCCAGAGCACTACGCATTGACCCTTCTCCAGCGAGGACAAATTTTATGTGGGGTTCATGGGCAAGCGAACGTGCGGCGTCCAGCAACATTTCCAAACCTTGTTTGCGTCCCATATTGCCCGAATAAAGGGCGACAACATCTTCCGATGAAATCGATAATGAAGCCCGGAAAGGACTTGGTCCCGTAAGCGGAAAAATATATTGCGTATCCACCCAATTCTTAAAAAATACGGCTCTTCCGTCACGAACCCCTTTGCGTGAAAGTTGTTCCATCATACGATTTGAGATCGTCGATACACGATCAAAACGACGCATAAAAAAACGTTCAAATCCCTGGAGCGCAGCCTTAAGCCAGGGGCGGGTCATCATTCCCAATCCAAAAGCCGTATCCAGTTCATAATCTTGAATATGCATCCAGGTCTTGGCTCCCGCGATACGCGCGGCCGTATAGGCGACGGGAGCCGTGATTAAGGGAGGTTGGATGGTGATAATCATGGTCGGACGCCAGCGCAGAGCCTGCCATAAAATAACTGGAGCGCTACTGAACAAAAAGGATAATAAATGCGTAATACGATTGAGCACATGCAGCTTCTGAGGAATCCAAATCGGACAGCGATAGATCACCTGGCGATCTAAGATCTCGCACTTATAGCGGTTGGCATATCCCGGAGCCACACGCCATTGAGGGTAGTAGGGCGGCGCGGTCACAATTCGAATATCATGCCTGCAATCTGAAAGCCACTGACCCATTTCAGCGGTGTACTTGCCGACACCTGTCAGCTCGGGCCAATAGTTAATCCCGTAGATCAGGACTCGCATTTTGAAATTCCTTGTCGATGTTTGTTGAAACGTTGCAGATGGCTTTGATGTATCGCAAGCAAACTGTAATCCGTGTTTGTCCCCGCATGTGGCTCCAGAGTTCGCCCATTAAAAAGCGAAAACCCATTTAAACGAAAAAATTCAGGGAGTGAAACATCTTCATATCCATCCAGATAGACGGCCTTTATGCGTCCATCGGTAAAAAATTGGGAAGCCCCCTCAATAACATCCTTTTCCATGCCTTCCACATCAAGCTTGATGACGATCGAATGTCCGTCGATCGGAATGCTATCTAAACGCTTCGTCGGTATACGTTCTACAGCGCCATCTATTTGAAATGCATATCGTGCATCATTCTTCGCGCGAAATACCGCCGAAGAGAATCCATGTACAAATTCCAATTCTGCAGCTTTGTCAGACAGCGCCAGTTGGAAGATTTCCACATTCCGTTTGCCAAGCGATTTACCGAGTCTTGTGGCGGTATGCGCATTCGCTTCAAAAGCATAAAATTTCATGTTCGGATAAACGGATTGTAATTTCGATAGACACGAGGAGTAAAGTCCGACGTTGGCTCCTACATCTATAAATGTATCCTGGGGCTCCAAAATCAAGGCGAGACTTAATATTGCCGGCTCTTCATCGCGCAAGAGAACAACATCCTGCGATTTTTTATAGGCATTCCAATAGCCGATCTCCTGACGCTTATTGATCCGAAGCGGCGCGCCGAGGAGGTCGATGTCAACATCTTCATCCGGAACAATCAGTGTCGCCAGGAACCTTCGAAACCGAGGATTTTTAAGAACAAGCCGCCAATACAAATTTGAAATAAACCGATTCCCTCGAATAGTCATAAATTTAAAATTCTCTTTTCTCAGCGAACAAAACCATGCAATCCCCATGACCGGTTTGATTGGCGATGAAGAAGAAAGGAAAAAGCAAGCAGCGGGCTAAGATCATCGTCGGCAAAACATACAAAATGGACCGTAATTGCCGGGTCGGATGCTGAGGTTGCGCGAAAATCCGCGCGATGAGAGACTGGGTAAACCATAGCGCTGGCGTTTCATTGCGGATCCGCAGGACCTCAAAGCCATTCTTTTTCATTAGCGCCGTCAATGTATGGCGCGAGAAATGAACAATGTGAAAAGGGACGTGCCAGTTAATCCAGAAGCGGCCAAACAGATGTCGCAACCAACTTCTATTATTGGGGCAACTGATCCAGAGTTGGCCTTTAGGTGAAAGAATTTTACGGATATCCCTGATCATGGCACCGGGATCTAACGCATGTTCGAGGACATTGGATAAAATCACGACATCGTAGGGGCTTGTAGGCTGAAAGTCGGAAAGATCTCCCGCATGGATTTGAAATCCTTTCGCGCGCGCCACGTTGGCCGCTTCTGTATTGAATTCAAGACCCTCCGCGCTATATCCATGCGCCTTATAAATCTGGAGGCCGCGGCCCTCATTGCATCCCACGTCCAATAAACGCCCATGACCCTTGCATTGATGGAACGAAATGTCGCCATCGATGGAAAGCCAGGCCTGATACAGCGGCGACAGAAGAAACCATTCTCGAAAACGGGTATAACGCGTCCCTTTTTCGCCGCCAAAATTGTAGTAGGACTCATAAAGCTGTGTGAGCGCGGCGGCAGAAGGTTTGGGGACGGTTTGCTCGAGGTTGCAACGCGGACATCGTGAAATGCCAAAGAACGCATCGACGCCGAACCGCGTGTCGAATAATCGCCCTTCACCGGAGTTGAGCTCCTCCCCACAGATGGCGCACGTTTGCGCAATGACCGCAGTCGCTTCAGGCGCGCTCATGACAAGGTCTTTCTGCGTTCGTATATTTTTGCATCCGTAAGGAAACGGAACCAAAATGTTTGCAGGACATAAAAGATCAGCCCCGGAGAACCATCAAGGAAGCCAAGTCGCAACACATACCGATAGAAGAAAAGCAGAAAGGGCCGCAGAAGAATCGGTATTCTATAGTAGATGCCGCGCAGGTAGCGCTTCTGTTGGACGGGGTTTCCAAAGGCTTTTGCCTCAATACCATCTCGGTGATCGCCATTCAGCAATACAGCCGCCTCGGCGTCAGCCCACGTGTTATGGCAGGAGATCCATTCGGTTAAGCTCATCTGGTTGTCATCAATCATCGGCGACTTCAGCTTGCCCGTCCGGCCTTCCGCATAAAAATGAGCGTCATAGAGGCGATTTTCGCAACGTCCTTTGCCATGCCGGAAAAGCCGCATGTGCCAGATGGGAAACATGCCCCCATGATAGAGCGGGCGGCGCAGGAAATAAACCAGCCTTGGAATAAAATACCCGTTTATATCCGACGGAAAAGCCGACTGTAAACGATTGATCTCCGCAATCAGTTCGGGGGTTAAACGC
>Ga0206844_10013_pt1 | contig 63449 bp, 85 predicted proteins | sample Alteio_BWOrgCont_22_FD_152907 | JGI IMG/M metagenome (GOLD analysis project Ga0206844, IMG submission 152907) | Enriched cells from forest soil in Barre Woods Harvard Forest LTER site, Petersham, Massachusetts, United States -... | ecosystem: Environmental > Terrestrial > Soil > Temperate forest >...
TCGGCGCTCGAGGGGTCAATCAGCTCGCCAAAGTCGCAGTAGGGCAGCTCGCGACAGAGAGTCTGCACGTTGTCGACGTCAAAGGCCGCCCAGCCGCCATCGCGCGACTGCATCCCGAGCATCCAGGCCAGTCCGCGCCGATCGGCTCCCTGCACCGGCTCGGCGGTTCTACCGAGGGCCAACAGCACCTCTGCCGCGTCGTCAATGTCGGGATAGGTGTCGTTATGAAACTCGAAGGCCCAGCCGCTTGGTTCGAGGTCCGGGCGGCGCAGCGACCAGTCTCCTTGCACCGTGATCTCTTCGCTCAGTAAGAAACGCGCGGCGGAGCGAAGGACGGGATCCTCGGGCGAGAGGCCCGCATCCGCGAGAGCGGTGACGGCGAGGGCCGTGTCCCACACCGGTGACTGACACGCTTCCAGACGGCGGCCGGCTTCGTCTTCGATAGTGAATCCGTCGAGTCCCGATATGCCGGCGCGCATGACCGGGTGATCGAGGCTGTAGCCGCGCAGGCGAAGTGCGATAAGCGAGTAGACCCACGGCGGCTGGATACCACCCCATGAGCCATCGCCCTCTTGTCGCTGCAGAATCCATCGTTCGGCGCGACGAAGGGCGGCGTTGCGAAGGAACCTCACCGGGCGGCGTCATTATCGCGAGCGAACTGCGCAGCACCGAATCGGCGACGTCGCGAAATCTCCCAGGGTCGTCACTGCTGAGCGCAGAGTTTCGACGGGCCCGCTTCAGCGTGTATCACGGACCGCTGGTGACGTCGCCGACGTATGTCTCAGCCGGAGGACGCGCGTCACTCGCCGCCTCGGGCGCCTTGGCCGTCGACATGGAGTCCTCGTGGGTCATGGATTATCTGCCGAACAACCCGCTGGCCGTCGTACGTGCTATTTCTGACACCAGTTCGCGCGGCCCAGTGCGCGGAGGACTACGCGCACTGGGCGCTCTCTCGCAGGCACGCGCTCCCCTCGAACGTTGGGCCAAGGCGTGCGGGGAGCACGAAGTCATTCTCGCGTCGCCGCGATCGTTTTGCGCGGGAGTCGAACGAGCCATTGACACGGTCGAACGAGCAATCGCCCAGTTCGGCGCACCGGTCTACGTCCGTCGACAGATCGTTCATAACCTTCACGTCGTTCATGGTCTCGAGCGCAAAGGAGCGATCTTCGTCGAAGAACTCGACGAAGTCCCCGACGGCTCGGTGGTCGTTCTCGCGGCGCACGGCGTCTCACCAGAGATTCGACGACAAGGAGCCGAACGTGAGAGTCTCACGATTATCGACGCCACCTGTCCTCTCGTGGCGAAAGTGCACACCGAGGCGCGGCGCTACGCCGCACAGAACTACAACGTGGTGCTGATCGGTCACGGCGATCACGAGGAGATCCAGGGAACCATCGGCGAGGCGCCTGAGCACATCCAGCTGGTGGCCAACGTCGACGAGGTCGCCGAACTCAACCTCGATGAGCGGCCCGTTGCGTATCTCACCCAGACGACGCTCGCCACCGACGAAACGGCCGAAGTGATTGACGCGCTGCGAGCGCGCTTCCCCGACGTCACGGGGCCCAGCACCAACGACATCTGTTACGCCACGCAGAATCGCCAAGACGCCGTTCGTTCGATCGCCCACCGCTGCGACCTCATGCTGGTCGTGGGCTCGGCCAATTCGTCGAACACCGCGCGACTCGTCGAAGTGGCTCAGCGCGAGGGCTGTCGGGCTGAACTGATTGAAGATGTAAGCCAATTAGAACTGAGTTGGCTCTCCGGTGCGAGGAGTATTGGCGTGACGGCCGGCGCTTCAGTGCCCGATGTACTCGTCGAGGGCGTCGTCAGTTCGCTCGCGTCGCTCGGACCCGTCCATTTAAGTGAGGAACGTATCGTGCAAGAGACTGTTCATTTCGCCCTTCCGACTAGGGTGCGGTAATGGCCGTTCCCCTTCGTCAAAATCTCCGCATCGGTGCTTACTTGATGAAGCACCGCATCAAGCGGACCAAGTACTACCCCTTCATTGTGGAGATCGAGCCGCTCTTTGCGTGCAACCTGGCGTGTCCGGGCTGCGGCAAGATTCAATACCCCACCGAGATCCTGCGCAAGCGTCTCTCCGTGGAGGATGTCCTCACCGCGGTGAAGGAGAGCGGTACCCCAATGGTGTCGATCGCCGGCGGTGAGCCGTTGCTCCACCCCCAGATCGCCGAGATCGTTTCTGAACTGATTAAGCGCAAGATCTACGTCTACCTCTGCACCAACGCGGTCCTTCTCGAGCGCCGCCTCGAGAAGTTCACGCCCTCGCGCTACTTCTCGTGGGTCATTCACATGGACGGTCTCCAAGAGCGACACGACCTCGCCGTCAATCGCTACGGCGTCTTCGACGAGGCCGTGTCGGCGATCAAGGCCGCCAAGGCCAAGGGCTTTCGCGTCTGCACGAACTCCACCTTCTTCAGCACCGACCAACCAAAGACCGTTCGTGACGTTCTTGACTTCTTGAACGACGACATCAAGGTCGACGCGATGATGATCTCACCGGCCTTCGCCTACGAGAAGGCACCCGACCAGGACAACTTCCTGGGCGTCGAGCAGACTCGCGAACTCTTCAAAGAAGCCTTCGCTGACGGACACCGCAAGCGCTGGCGCCTCAACCATTCCCCGCTCTTCCTCGACTTCCTCGAAGGCAAGCAGGATTTCCAATGCACCGCGTGGGGCATACCGAGTTACTCGGTCTTTGGATGGCAGCGTCCCTGTTACCTCATGTCCGACGGCTACGCCACCAGCTACAAAGAACTTGTCGAGACCACCGACTGGTCCGCGTACGGCCGTGGGCGCGACGAGCGTTGCGCCAACTGCATGGCGCACTGTGGCTACGAGCCGACCGCCGTCATTGCAACAATGGACTCGCTGCGCGAGTCCATTCGCGCCATGCTCGGTACGCACTGACCTTTCAGCGCGCACTCGTTCTTCCCATCCCGTAGGGGTAATCCCCCACGAAGAGTCACGACCGGAGATCCCTCGGGTACGGTTTGGCTATGTCGTGTGATGTTGATGCGTCGCCGAGACGCCCGTGAGCCAGTTCGACCTCGCCTCGAGACCGCTCGTCGATGCTGCTCGCGGCAGGGGCCTGCGTGCGGAGTTCGCGCGTCTTTGGTTGGCCACGCGGCTCGGATGGGCGAATGGCACGCGACCGTGGCTCGGCCTTTCGCTAGCCCTCGCCTGTGTCGCGGTGTCGCTGTTGCTCCACGTCCACACCGTGCACACCGAGCTGTGGCGCTCGGGCGACGTGTTCGCCGCGTTGCCGTTATCGACGGAGCTCATACGTCTACCAATGTCGTTGTTCATGCCTACGGCGTACCTGCCCCTGTGGGGAGCAATCTTGCAGCTGCTCGTCGTCATTGGACTGGGTGAACTGATTCTCGGACGAAGCATGACGCTCCTCGTGGCGGCGGCGGGACACGTGGGCTCAACTCTGATCGCGAGGGTTCTTCTCGATACCCCGCATATCCATATTTTTGGTCTCACCCCGGGGTTCGCGAGACTTCTCGATACCGGACCGTCTGGAGCCACCACGGCCGTCGGCGCCTGTCTTCTCGTCGCCATGCGCATGAACCGCTCAGCGATTCTTTTGAGTCTCGGGTTGGTCATCGCGGCACTGGTCGCTCCCGGTGTGGACGGAGTCGAACACACGGTGGCGCTGTTGACGGGTTTCAGCGCAGGACTGATCGCACGCTGGGCCTATTCGCGCACGCCGCGTTCCTGGTCGCGCTCGCTGCGCGACGCTCGACTCGTCCGCTTTCTACGACGACGCCGACCGGCCCTCGCCGTCATGCGCGATCGCTGCTGAGTCAGCCTGAGGTAACGGCGACGCTTTCGCCGACGGCCATGAGCTCAACGAAGGTTTGGCCCGGCGTCAGATTGATGACCTTGCCCTGAGCGTTCTTGTAGATCGCGCGGTGACGCAGGTTACTCCTCGACCACGTCCCGCGTTCTACGCGACCTTGGCTGAAGACCGCGACCGGGCCCGATCCGATCAGCTGCGCGTAGGAGTCGATCACGCCGACGCCTCCGACGTAGTTCACGGTCATCACAATGACGTTCTTCGGCGACAACAAAACGCCGTTCGCCGTGACGTCAGGGGCGCCGAACAAATACCGGTCCCATGATCTGTTCTTCGCATCCCAGGTATACGTCACCGCGTAGCCGCTCTCGAAACCGACCACGAAGGACTTGACCTTGGGACCGTTGAACGTCTCCGAGGGAGTCAGATAGGTAAAGAGCGGAGGGGGCGGACGAGGTTTACCGTCCTTGTCCATGAGAAGAATTCCATTCGCCAGCAGATTGTGCGGCGGATCGCGATCGGGGTCGCGGTACATGGTGTCACCGGCGTTGGTCTGGTCGTAGAGCTTCACCGGAGCGGTTTCGATGCTGCGAACGGCGTACTCGGCTCCCCCGGAAAAGGCGAAGACTCCCCCGATCGGAAACACAATCTCGCGGTCAGTGCGGCGCACGGAGCGCACCGGGCCAACGACCGAAGGCACGTGTGAGTTAAAGATGGCGGCCAGTCGCGTGATGCCCCCTTCGACGATCTCCTCGTAGATCACGTCGGCGTCCTGGATGCCGTATTGGGGCATGGCTTCGGGCGTGTTATCGATCTTGATGGTCAGCGCCGAATAGTCTTTCAACTTGCTCTTCGGATACGGAAGACCCGTTAGCGGAGCGACGGATCTCGGCGGCGACGTGGTTGTCGTGGTCGTCGTGGTCGTCGTGGACGTTGACGCCACCACCGTCGTCGAAGTCGTGGACGCGCCCTGAGCCCCCACCGCCAAAAAAACACTCGAGGCCGTGGCAAAGGTGAGGGCGAGTGTGATCGGGACACGTCGGCGCATAGAGAGACCTAGTTCGACGAACGATCCTGGTGGCGCCAACTCACTCGTCGAGTGCGGTCTTTACGATTTTTCCAATCTGGTCCACTTCGAGGAGGAATCCGTCGTGGCCCACACTCGACGTGATCACCGACAAGGGCGCGGCGCTCGGAGTGAGTTCCGAGATTTGGCGCTGTAGGCGCAGCGGATAGAGGCGATCGGAGTCGATCCCAATCACGGTCATCGGTGTTCGAACCGCGCCGAGCGCTGCGGCGACGCCGACGCGACCGCGACCAACGTCGTGATGGTTCATCGCCTCACTTAATACGACGTAACTGTTGGCGTCGAAGCGTTGGGCCAACTTCTCCCCGTGGTACCCAAGGTACGACTCGATCGCGTAGATGTCGTCACGCAACACGTCACCGTCGTTTTGCGCCGAACGACCAAAGCGGGCGTCGAACTCGTCAGAAGTGCGATAGGTAATCTGACCGAGACCACGGGCAATGGCGAGACCCGAACTCGGCGACTCGCCGGTGTCGTAGTAGTCACCACCGTGGTACGCCGGATCGGCTTTGATGGCGCGTACCTGTAAGGCGCTGTGAGCGATCTCGTCGGACGTCGAGGCCGCACCGACCGCGAGTACAACGCTGCCCGCCACCCGATTCGGATATCCGACCACCCACTCGAGGGAACGCATGCCACCCATCGACCCGCCGATCACGGCGTGCCAGGTGGCAAGCTCCAGGAAATCCGCGAGAGCGACTTCTACATCGACTTGGTCGCGCACCGTGATCACCGGGAAGCGTGAACCGAACGGTCGTCCGTCGCGATCAAGCGACGAGGGCCCCGTTGTTCCCTGGGAGCCGCCGAGAACGTTCGCGCACACCACGTACCACTCGTTCGTGTCGACTCCCAGTCCCGGTCCGATGAGTCCGTTCCACCAGCCGGGCGTCGGATGACCCACACCCGCGTCGCCAACGGCGTGCGAGTCTCCGGTCAACGCGTGCTCGATCAGAACCGCGTTCGAACGATCGGCCTTGAGGGTCCCCCACGTCTCATACGCGACAACCACCTCGGGTAGGTGGCCGCCGCCTTCGAAGCGAAAGCCGTCTCCGTGTGGTCCGGCGAGGGTGACGAACTGACGCGACCCAGGATCGTCGCCGAGGCGCCAGTAGTCGCCCGGCGTCGTCACGCTCCCTTAGCGGCGGCGAAGCCGGCCTCGAGGTCGGCGAGAATATCGTCGATGGACTCGATGCCGATCGAGAGACGCACGAGGTCAGCGCTGACGCCGGTTGTCAGTTGCTCCTCGTCCGTGAGTTGGGAGTGCGTCGTCGTGGCCGGATGAATGGCCAGGCTCTTGGCGTCACCGACGTTGGCGAGGTGACTGAACAGCTGGAGACCCTCGATGAACTTGCGCCCCGCGTCGGCGCCGCCGTCGATGCCAAACGCCAGCACGGCGCCGGCACCCTTTGGTAGGTAGCGCTCTTGGAGGTTGTGCCAGGGACTCGAATCAAGACCCGGAAAGTTGACCCACTTCACGTCACTACGCGCTTCCAGCCAGCTCGCGACACGGTTGGCGTTCTCGACGTGGCGTTCCATGCGCAGACTGAGTGTCTCGAGACCCTGGAGGAAGAGGAATGAGTTGAAAGGTGCGATCGAAGCTCCAATGTCGCGCAGGTACTGCAGGCGAGCCTTCAAGACGTAGCGAGCGGGAAATAGCGGCTCGGGGAGTTCCGCGAAGATGAGCCCGTGGTAGCTGGGATCGGGTGTCGTGAAACCGGGAAAACGTCCGCTCTCTTCGTAGTTGAAGTGCCCCCCGTCAACGATGACGCCGCCGATCGACGTTCCGTGACCACCAATGAACTTGGTCGCGGAGTGCACCACGATGTCGGCTCCGTGTTCCAAGGGGCGACAGAGAAACGGCGTGGCAAGCGTGTTGTCGATGACGAGAGGAATCCCGTGATCGTGGGCGACCTTCGACACTCCTTCGAAGTTCAGAACATCTCCCTTGGGATTGCCGAGAGTCTCGCCGAAGAAAGCCTTCGTGTTCGGGCGAATCGCGGCCTTCCACTCCTCAAAGTCGTCGGGGTTCTCCACAAACGTGGTCTCAATGCCGAGCTTCGGCAAGGTGTAGTGGAATAGGTTGTACGTTCCGCCGTACAGCGACGCCGAGGAAACGATGTGCCCTCCATTTTCGGCGAGGTTCAAAAGAGCGATCGTCTCGGCCGACGAACCCGACGACACCGCGAGCGCCGCCACTCCACCTTCGAGTGAGGCAATGCGCTCTTCGAAGGCGTTCTGAGTCGGATTCATGATCCTCGTATAGATGTTTCCCAACTCCGCAAGACCGAAGAGAGCCGCAGCGTGAGCCGTGTCACGAAAGACGTAACTCGTGGTCTGATAGATCGGAATTGCGCGAGCGCCCGTTGCCGTGTCCGGCGCCGTTCCCGCGTGAATCTGACGTGTTTCAAAACCCCATTCGCCCATTGCGTGCTCCTTCGAATCATCGCCGCGTCACCCTGACGCGGAGTCGTGCTCCGGTTATCCTACAAGTCTTAGTGGTTTAGTCAACTACGAAATTCCAGTGTCAGGTGAGGTGTAAGACTCGATTTCATGAGCGACGTGAACAGCGATCATCCGGGAACTATTGCGATCCACGGTGACCATGTCTCGCGCGATGGAGCCGTCGTCGCGCCGATCTATCAAGCAACCACCTTCGCGGCCTCGTCCAATGAGGAGTTCCTTGATGTCGCGAACCGCGACTTTTCGGACGCTTTCTATACCCGCTACGGCAATCCCAACCACTCCCAGGTCGGAGAGGTCGTCGCTCAACTGGAAGGAACGGACAGAGCCATCGTCACGGCGAGCGGCATGGGTGCACTCTCAACGATGGCGCTCAGTTTGCTCGCTCAGGGTGACCACGTAGTCCTTCAGCGCACGACGTATCCCGGGACTACGAGTTTTATAGCCGGACTCCTTGAAAAGTTCGGCGTCACCTCGACCACCTTCGATCAAGCTGATCTGGATAGCTACTCTCACGCACTACGTCAGACCACTCGCCTCGTGCTGCTCGAGTCGCCGAGCAACCCTCTGCTCAGTCTCACCGATATTCGCCGTTGCGCCGAACTGGCGCACGATCGTGGCGCTGTGGTCGTCGTGGATAACACCGTCGCAACACCGATCAATCAAAGGCCTTTCGCACTCGGCGCCGATCTCGTCTGGCACAGTGCGACGAAGTATCTCAGCGGTCACTCCGACGTGTCGGCCGGGGTCATTGCGGGATCGGACGAGCTCGTCGAACAGATCTGGCGCACGCACCTCGCGGTGGGGTCAGTTCTCGGTCCGTTCGACGCGTGGCTGCTGTTACGAGGACTACGCACGCTGGACGTGCGGATGCAACGTCACAACGACAACGCTTTGGCGTTAGCGACGATGTTGTCGTCCCGCGATGACGTTGACCGTGTGTACTATCCCGGTCTCCCCTCTCACCCTCAGAGCGATCTAGCACGCAAACAGATGAGCGGGTTCAGCGGTCTGCTCTCCTTTTCACCCTCGGGCGGAGCGGCGCGTGCGGACAAGCTCCTCGACGGCCTACGACTGACCACGCGCGCGGCGAGCTTGGGATCAGTGCACTCGATTGCGACGCGCCCATCCGCAATGTGGAGCAATCAAGCGAACTACCAAGCGCAAAGTACGAACGAGACCGATGACGCCCTAATTCGGCTTTCGGTTGGCATTGAAAATACCGACGACCTTTTGCAAGATTTTGAGCAAGCGTTGAGCGCATCATCCGAAACTTTGTAGTCACGGAACGGAGACGCCACGCGGACACGCGTTTTGGCGACACTCAAGAACCACGATTTTGAGGCCACCTGGCCGTAACATCAGGTTAGGTAGGCATCGAATATGCGAGAGACGACCCACAAGAAGGTGCGCGCGACACGTGGATCGAGACGCGTCGACTCCGAGAGTGGTGTCGGCATGGTCGCGACGCTGGCCGTCGTCGTCATCCTCGGAGTCATTGTGACGATCGCTATCTCGAACGGCCCGAGTTCGCCACAGACCTCCGGCGGAACTCCTGGAGGTACGACCACCACCACATCAGTGAAAAGTATCGGCACCGAAGCGCGCGAAGCGGCAGTGTCGTCGTGCTTGGGTAATTACGCAACAGTGAACGCGGCGTTGGCGACATACAAGACTCTTGAGAACTCTGCGCCGCCCGCGGGCACAGCCTGGGCGACATCGTCCGCGGATGGTGCCCTTCTGGAATCGTGGCCAACCGACGCTCCCTATTACGTGATCAGCTGGAACGGCGTCACGCTCAACGTAACGCCCAGAAAGGGCGTGGCGTCACGCGGCACAGAGGGTACGAGCACCCCGCCAACGGGGTGCTACGCCGCGTAGCAACGCGCCCGTGCCCTCTCACCACCTCGCTGCGTACACAAAGTCGGCGGCGGGTCGATTAAGCCACTGAACGATTCGCATCGCCAACTTCATCCCCGTTGCGAATTTCGCCGTCCGCAGTCCCGTCAACTGCGACGGCGTGCAGCGAAGTATCTCAGCCAAAACGGTCCAGGAGAGTCTGAGTTCAAGGCGTTGAACATTCATCGCGTCATAGAGTCCCACGAGATTCCATCGAAGACGTCGCTCCAACCCCGCGCTCGGTAACGGAACCATCCGAAAGTTCGACGCACCTCGCAGGAAGCTTTCAGGAGACCTGTCAAGCCAGCGCAGCATAAATAGAGCGTGCTGACAACTCGTGGCGTCGCGTTCGCGCATCCCCTTCAACGTGGACGGACTGATCGGATGGTCGTGGCGCCGATCGTTCAACTCCTTTGACAGTCCCCAGAGCTCGTCTGCCACTTGCTGCCAACTGAGATCGCTCGCAAGACGCTTCGCTTCTAATGCTTCGTATAGGTCGCTGACAGAGAACTCTCGAATGACCTCGTCGTTCACTGGCTTACTCGCCTGTTTGGCCGTCCACCGCTTCACGGATCAAGTCGGCGTGACCGTTGTGCCGGGCATACTCTTCGATCATGTGACAGAGAATCCAACGAAGACTTGGCGCGCGACCGTCAGACCACTTCTTGAGCGCCAGCTGGTCCACTCCTCCTTCGCTCAATGCCTCGTCGATCATGGCGTTGGCTTCCTCCACTGAACGGCGCCAGAGGTCTCGAAGCTCGTCCGGCGCGTCGTCACTGGCCGTGCGCCACTCCCAGTTCGGATCCTTCTCCCAGTCGATGACGTCCCAGGGCGCCGAGGTAGCTCTGCCTCGCAAGTCCTCCGAAAACCAAGACTCTTCGACGAGGGCCAGGTGTTTCATCATGCCGCCGAGTGTCATCGAAGACGCGCCGACCGATGTACCCATTCCCTTCGCGTCGATCCCCGAGCATTTCCATTCAAAGGTTGCTCGTTGATAGTTGAGGTACCCACGTAAAGTAGCCGTCTCGTCCCCGGCCAGCGGAGGTTCAGGACGTCCGTGCTCATCAATGTCTGCCATGACCAGTCACTTTAGAACTGTCGTGTTACCCGTCACGGTCAGTGGCGGCCGCTACGGGCCACTCAACTCGGCACCGCGTAAGCAATTATCTGCGACTTCCCTTTGGCCGCCCCGTACTTAGGACCGCCCGTGGGAACGATGATCGTGTTTCCCGCGATAGCGAGCGTCGAATTGGTCGTTCTCGGCAGTTTCTGGGTGAAGACGACAGCACCGGTTGCTCGATTGAAGGCGACCAATTTGCCGGTGACGAGAGTCGTGAACACCAGGTTGTTGGAGATCGTCATCGCTCCGACCGGAAGTGTGTCGACCTTCGTGCTCCACTCGATCGCGCCCGTCGTCGCATTCAGCGCGACGACGGTACCGCTCACAGTCGCCGTCGAGGGAGGAGCGCCATTCACTTGACCATCCTTCGTAAACGCGAAGGGCACGTTGCACGTCGCAACATAGATGGCGTTGCTCGCGTAGGCCATATTCGTCAATATCCCACCCAAAGCGCCCGGCTCGTACGTGAAAGGCAACTTCAGCTTTTCCGCGTGAGTGAGTGCGTCGAGCGAGTCGTTGTCGTGACCGTTGTGAACGCCGACCGGTGTCTTCCAGAGAAGTCTTCCGGTCGCGGCGTTCATCTCGTAGACGGTCCCCATCTTGCCTCCGCCGATCACGACCGCCGCACCATTCACGGTCGCGGAGATTGGTGACGCTTGCATATCCCAGTCCTTGAAGTCATTAGTCACGCCCTGGTAGTACCAGCGAAGTTTTCCGGTCGCGGCGCTTAGGGTCACGTCACTGTCGGAGTAGAGCAGTTTCGCGGGCTGAGAGTACGCTTCGCCCACGGTCTGATACGGGTTGCCAATGCCGAAGGTCACCGTGCCGTTGGCGCTCACCAGAGGTGTCTCCCACGCTCCCCCCGCACCGAGTCCGAGGCTCGTCACTCCCGGATCGCGACCAATCATGGTCTTGAACTTCCACGTGAGGTGCCCGGTTGTCGAGTTCAGCGCGATCAAGATACCTCCACCCTTTCCCGATCCGTACTGGCTCGCGAGAAAGACCTGACCGTTCGCGACTTGGGGCTGGATGCCAAAGGTGCCTTGGCCTTTTTTGAGGAGATCCTTGTCGGCCCATACTTTGTGGCCGTTGGAGGCATTCAGGGCAAAGGCGACGGAGGGTGATTCGCCGTACACCATGCCATTGGCGACCGCGACGCCGTTCGGACCCGGACCGCTCTTCTCGGGAAGGTTCACGATGTAGTCCCACTCGAGATGACCGGTGGCCAATGACAACGCGTACACGTTGGAGTGAAGATCCTGCATGTACACCACACCGTTTTGCACGATGGCATTCGCGGCGAGGGTGCCGTATCCACCGACATTATGTGTGGCCTCACCCTTCAAATCGAAGGACCACAGTTCCTTCAGCCTCGACACGTTCGCCGAGGTGATCGTTGACGTCACCGCGTCACGTGTGTTGGACAGATTGCCGTTGGAATAGGGCCAGGACGGCGTTGCGCTCGCGCCGCTCACGGTTGGGACCAGCAGCGAAGTCACGATGAGCGATCCGAGAAGTGCGAATCGACGGGTCAAGGTTCTCGTTGCGCTCCCCTTTCACCCAAGGCGACACTCGTGAGCGGCGTGGTCACCGCCATCAAAACGGCCGACGACTACGATCGTACGCCGTGGCCTTCAACTTTCCTGGTGCGACAGACAACACGGTGTTCTCGAGGGAGAAGCAACGCCAATTCTTCTTCTTAGGAATGGGCCTGTACGGCGGAATCTTCATGGTGAACGTGATCTTTCTTATTGCCTACGAGTATCCCAAGCCGCATGTCGCGGTTGTTCGCATCTTGGCGGCCGCCTTCACTATTCCTATGACATTTATCGACACTTTCTGGTTCCGGACAATCTGCCGCAAACAGCTACCGGATTCGTCTGTCGTGTTGTCGAAGTGGCCCGTCAACATTCCCGACTATCCGACGTGGATCTATAGCGTGTACCTGGTGCTGAGTTTGCTCATCTCGGGTTACCTCTTGAGTCGCCTTTAAGCCACACGTGAGGGATTCGACGTCGAGTTAGGCCTTCTCCCGACGAAAGTAATGGATGATCGCGGTCGTGCGACTTCCGGAATACCCAGGAAATATTGCCGTGAGCCCGATGATCGGTACGGCCATAAATAACTCCCAGCCTTCCTCCGGCAACTCGCGCAGTGCGCCGCCGAGTTCGCGCCACCCCTTTTTGCCAACGGTTGTGTAGACCTCGGTGTACTCGTAGCTCATTCGCTCACCGTAACCGTTTCACGACACGCTCGCATCCCCGGCGCGATCTGACATCATCACATCGCTCGAGTCGTCAATAACGGACATCTATGGTCATGGCGATGCGCACCGAATCTCCGAGCTCCAAGGATTCTTTCTTTCGAACCGCGGCCTTGATCGGAACGGCGTAGCCGCCGTCCTTGGGAAAGAGCGATGTCGTCCAGCTGGTATCGCCTATCTCCACCGTCACTGGAATGACTCCCCAGCCGTAGGTCACCATCGCCGAGACGGCGTGTATCTCCACGCTTTCCGTTTCGGGTACCGTCACGAAATGGAATGGCGAGGGACCTCTCCAGTAGAAGATTTCACCGTCAAACTCGAGCTGCACGAAAGGCAGGCTATCAACGAGTCCGCTTCCGGGCTCACGTCGATGTCCGCCTACTTCGAAACCAGCAGCTCAAAGTTCTCGTAGAGCGACGGCTCATTTTCGTGCTCACGAGCGGCCAGTGCGTGTGTCTTCACGCGACTCCAGATGCCATCGAACCAATACACGTCGCGTACCAAATCACGATCGAGAACGTTGTGCTTGACCAGTGCGCCGACCGCCTCGCCAAAGAAAAGGATTTTGCGGATATTGGCGTCGTCGGGTGCCGCCTTCTCTGGATCAAACGACTCATCGAAGATGCTGGCCAAGGCGCTTTCGACACCTAGCTCGGTGTCCCAGCGCATCAATTGAACAAGGAGACCAGCGTCTTCATACGTGGCAACCATAACTACCTCTTTCTCTCATATTTCTGTTATTAGATAGGACTTGGCCCGGCGCCAAAACTAATCGGCAAGTTTCACGTGAGGTTCTTGGAGCGTCATCGGCGTCATGCACCGATGCGAGCATGCGTCCCCGCCAGGCGCAAACGTCCCAGAGCGTGGAACCTTCACGTCGGTAGCCGTGGACGTGCAGTTCACTACGGTAGCGCTCGATCAGAGCCTCATAAGCCAGTTCATCGCCTTTGCGCGCTCGAGCGAGGAGTGCCGCTTCGTCGTCGGTGGAAAGGTACGGCGCGCTCACAACTTCAGACTATGGCGAGCCTCGAAAATCCTCCAGGTGAACTTTGTGTTTCAACTGCACCCCTTGGGACGAGGAGCAGCGCTCTCAGTGCGCGGAGGTGCGAGTACCGTCAAGTTTTGACGCCGGAAGTATCCCCGCCTTCGCGGTGCCGGTCATGGTGTCGCCTTCAACCTCGACTTCGAACTTCAACGTGAGCTTCATCGGCGTGGTGACTTTCTGCGTCCACGTCAAGCGATTTCCGTCGGCGACGGCGTCGATGAATTCCACCGTTTCTTTATCCGTAACGGCGGTGCCAAGAATTGCGCCGTCCTGGTCGGTGATGTCGAATACGACGTCCATTTTGCCAATGGCCGTGTGCAGGTCTACTTTCCATACGCCAGCGAAGATCGTCATGATGATGTTGTCCTTAGGGATCTGTTCGGATGGTGTGCGATGTCGCCATACGTCCACGTTCATTCACTACACCGGTCTTCATACGATATCTGAGCTTCGAGGGCCCCCAGACGCTCGAAGCGTGCGATAGTCGCAACTGACCTCGACGGCGATCCAGAATGTGGACGTGAGTGAACCGCCGCCGCCCGAGGAACCCGAGTTCATACACTCGCGGTTGCAGGGCGACATCGAGACCATCCGCGCCTACGGCGACGCGCACTCCGACGACTGGACCGACGTGCTCTTTGAAAACGAGCCCACCGTACGCATGATCGTGCTCTTCGCGGGTGCACACCTCGAAGAGCACGACCGGGCGTTGCGCGCACTCGTCGAACATCCCGAGTATCTCGATGTACGACAGACACAGTGCTCACGAGCACAATTGGAATCGATGCTGAATGAGGCGCGTCAATTTAGGAGCGAGCCGAGAACTATTCTCATGTCGGGCATCGTCCAAGGGAAAGTGCACCTTGAACTTGGGGCTGACCAGGAGCCGCTTGCCGCCACTCTTCTGGAACAATTCGGTGACGCCGTCGAATTGAAGGTCGGGGCATTTCCCTTTCCGATGCCCGCAGATTCCGCCGTGGGACCTCCGTTCTCCAGACCCGACGCTCTCCCGATCTCGCTCGAAGGCGTGGACGTCACTCTTTCTGACAGCACGACAGTTTTGTCCGGCGGAGTAGCCAATAGCCAGCTCGAGTTCTCGAACCACGGCGGTGCAGAAGTAACGCTCGATACCAACGGCGTCGTCACCGCTCGAATATTGGACCCGTCGACCCTCGAAGTTGTGGGCGGATTCGTGGGCGCGCAGACGATGCCGCTCATCAGATTTCCCATCGCTCCTGGAGAGGCCATTCGAGTACCACTCCTCGTAGGGGCAGCGTCGTTTAAGCGAAGTCTTGGCTACACGGTGCCTCCAGGAGAATGGATGATGGACGCCATCGTCAAAGTCCACGACCGGGGAGACCGACGAATCCCTCCCCTACCCGTCGTCATTGTTGCTCGCTCGTTGTAGCAATCGAGTCACAATCTGTGGCCAATAGTGGTCAAGCGCTGCGATCATTGCTGCAGAGCATGGCGCGTTGAGCCGTATGCGAAAGGTAAAATTGCCGGGACTGATACTTTCTCTTACTCTCTGGGGGCATTCTTTTGGCAGTCTGGCACTGGATACTTCAAGTAACCGGCGTCGCCAATGAATCGGGTAAGTGGTACGCGTTCTGGAGCGGATTCGGAGCCGACTTCGCCGAGGGCGCCATCTTCATCAGCATTGTCGGGCTCTATCACCGTCACAAGTGCCAAAGCTGCTGGCGCCCCGCACTGAAGGGTGGACTCGGAAAAGTTCGCGGAACGCACTACGAAACGTGTCACAAGCACACGAACAAGGATGACCACGAAGCACTCCAGAAAGAGCACGCTCTGAAGCACCCAGCGATGCACGAACATCTGAGCAGGGAGCAAGCGTGATTGCCACCACATTTGTCGAACGCTGGGTCTGGCCGGCGGGCGGATCCGGGGGCATTCCGGGTGACGTGGTGGCCACCCTCATTTGGGTCATACTCGCGGCGATCGCTACGACCATTTTCTACCCACCCTTTCGCAAGGCACTTGAGAAGTTTGTTAAACGTCATCTCCAAGCGGAGACCGCTGAACTACACGCCAAACTCGATCACATCATCGAGCACCATCCCGACATTCCGCCGTACGTGTCGAAGAACGCGCCTCAGCCAGACGACTCCCGCAAGAACTAGCTAGACGTCGAGATCGCCCGGTCCAGACGGCACATCAACGGCGTGCTCGCGTAATGCTTCAAGGGGAACGATATCGAGAGCGTGTTCACTGGTTGAAGCAAGGACCACGTAGGCTGCCGCACCATCATGATGAGAACGAAGCCAATTCGCGGCGGTGACGCACCAACGGTCCCCCGGTACCAGTCCGGGAAACCCATATTGCGGCATGGGGGTGGTCAGATCGTTGCCGATTCTCTTCTGGTGATCGAGGAACTCGACGGTGACGACCGCGCAGATGGTGTGACTACCACGGTCCTCCGGGCCCGTAGTGCAACAACCGTCTCGATAGAAACCCGTGACGGGGTCGAAGCCACACGGCTCTAATACCCCACCAAGGACATTACGATCTGCCATGACTCCAGTATCGCCGCTGGTGAACATCTACACCTTCAGATAGATGCTCTCCGCTGACGCCTACGTTGCCTACTCAGTGACCGACGCAGGTTTGAGGCGTGTAGGCGCTGCTATTTGTTCCTCCGGGGCACGTCGTGTCGTTCCAGATGGCGTTCGTGAAGGTCCCGCCGACGATATTCGCACCAGTCAGATTCGCGTTTGTGAAGTTGGCGTTTGTGAAGATACCACCGTTGTAGAGATTTGCGTCGGTAAGGTTGGCACCGGTGAAATTCGCATTGGTGAAGTCTCCCAGGGTGTAAAGGTACGAGCCAGTTAGGTTTGCGCCCGAGAAATTCGCGTTTTGAAAAGTTGCCGAGTCGTACAGGTATGAAGACGTCATCGTCGCACCGCTGAAGTTCGCGTCGTCAAAGTTTGAGCCACCGTACAAGAACGAGCCCGCGAGGTTGGCCCCCGCGAACTGAGCTCCGGGAACGTTCAGGGCAAAATAGTGCGACCCGCCGAGCTCGCACCCGTCCATGTCAATTCCGGGATACAAGCCAGCCGAACAGTTATAACTGGACCCCGCAGCGCCTTGAATATTGTCTTCCAGCGTCCACGTTCCGGCGACGAGTTCATAGACGTTGCTGTTTGCGGTGTCGAGATAGAAGTCGCCGGCCTGTTGGCCCGAAGTAACTGTCGGCACAGTGGTGCCGCTGCTCCAGAGTGATCCTCTCGCACCGACGGCACCTGCAGTTCCAGCCGCACCCGCCGGTCCCCGAAGACCAACGAGGCTCCCGCTCACGGTCCAACTACCTGCGACGTCTTCGTAGACGTTTCCCGATGCGGTGTCGAGATAGAAGTCGCCGGCCTGTTGGCCCGAAGTAACTGTCGGCACAGTGGTGCCGCTGCTCCAGAGTGATCCTCTCGGACCGGCTGCGCCCGCGGCACCGGTAGCGCCTTTGACGCCCTGTTCATTCCAAGCAATGACCCGAGATCCCGACTCGCACTTCGGCGTTGCGCCTGAGGTGACTTTCGACAGTGTCCCCGTTCCGGAACTCAGGCACGCTGAGTATCGAACACTTGAGGGCGGCGTGGTTGACGCACTTGCGACGATGGCGCCTCCGCCAATAGCGACGATCACACTGGCGCCAAGAATCAGTTTCTTCCACGATTGCATGTCGACTCTCCTTGTGAACCAAGAGTCACATGCCCCTGAATCGCCAACAATTCTAGATGAGCAATCATTCCGTCCACGGTTTCGAAACCACAAATCCTTAGCGAACGGATGACACGATTCTGCGCAATGGTGGAATCAGTCGATACGGATCTCACTAAATCAGGGTTCGAACAAGCCGATTGCGCTGGCGCGCAGTTTCGGTCAGTTCAAACTTCCGCGTCCCGGTAACGCTGATACTCAGCTTTCCCTCTCTGACGTACACGTTGCGTCATCGATAGAGACGAATCCCCTCGCCAACGTCGCACGATTGAAGTCATGCGGAGTCCTACACCTCGCCAGAGAATCGCTCCCACGCCGACTGTCGAGTCATCCCTCGGGAAGTCCCAATGTCCGCCCAGGTGGCCCCAAGTTCCTTCGCCTTCTTCACGAAACGGCTGAGATTGTTTTCCGCTTGGGTCCCGACGGCTGCCAATTGAGGAAGGCTCGCAAGCACACCCTCGATCGTGAGTTCTTCTTCCCACGTCGTCAGCCCAAACGGCAGCGATGGCGGATTCAATATGACTTGAGTACAGAGAACCACGCACTCGTTGCAAATGTAAACCCCGGGTCCCGCAACCATTTTCGCCACCTTGTGGCTCGGTTTCAGACAAAACGAGCAGAATGCCGGCGCCTGTTCTTCGGTCGACTCCACGAGTGCCTCCCGCCTTATTTTGCCTGCGTGTCAGGACTTACCTTACGGCGTCAGGCTTTCCCTGACGAGGATGCTGTAACAGGTCATTCGTAAGATCTTTGGCCGTGGCCGACTTCATTGATGAGGATCTCACTGGATCACGGTTCGAACGCGTCGATTTCACTGACGCGAAGTTCAAAGCCGTTGACTTCAGCGGAGTCGTAATGCGAAGCGTGGACTTGATCAACGTTGATATCTATGGCGACGTCGAGAATCTACGTATCAACGACGTCGATGTCGGTCCCTTCATTGAAGCGGAACTCGACAAGCGCTATCCCCTGCGCGCCAAGATGCGCCCCGTCGAACCCGTTGGCTTCGTTGAAGCCTGGGGCATTGTTGAACGACTTTGGGGCGAGACGGTTGAGCGAGCTCGTGCCCTCCCTCCCGATCTTCTCAACGTCTCGGTGGGCGGTGAGTGGACCTTCATCGAAACGCTTCGTCACCTCGTCTTCGCTACCGATTCATGGATCAGTCGAGCAGTGTTGGGAGACCCAGCTCCGTGGGACCCCTTGGGGCTGCCCTGGGACGAAGCGCCTGACGACATCGGTTTGCCGCGAGACCGCGATGCGCTCCCCTCGCTCGAGGAGGTGCTCGCACTCCGACGAGATCGTATGTCCACGGTGCGCAGGCTCATCGAGGGCCTGACGCCCGCATCGCTCGACCAAGAGACCGTACCAGTCGAAGCACCCGGATGGCCGCCGTCACGTAGTTTCACCTCTCGAAGATGTCTTCTCATCATCTTGAATGAAGAGTGGGAGCATCGGCGATACGCCGAGCGTGATCTAGCGATCCTCGAAACGACTCATACCTAGTACCGGCGAAATCGAGCACGCCAACTTCGATCGTGCAAATCCGAGGTAGTAGCGTGGCGGGTATTACGTCTCCCTCGCCAACGGCAACAATTCTGGCCTCAGGAAGCCATGTGCCCCTCGAAATAGTTCTTCCCATCGTTGTGGTGCTCTTCATCGCGAGGGTCGTTGTTGCCAGGTCCAAGGGTCGCCCGGCGTTCGGAAAAGTTGTAGTTCGGTGCCGCCAAGGTCACCTTTTCAAGACCAGCTGGTCGCCACTCGGCTCACTGACCGCCATCCGCTTCGGTCCTGTCAGGTATCAATACTGCCCCGTTGGACATCACTGGTCTCTCGTGCGGCGAGTGAACGATGCCGATCTCACCGAGGACGAGAGACGCTCGGTCGAATAAGCGGACTGTAACTCCTCCACTCGACAGCGGCACCAAAGCTTCGGTGGGTATCTCCCACTCGGCGAGATGCTGAAACCGCGTCAGAAGGAACTCCGAAAAGAGTTCGGGGCCACGAGTTCACTGGGAGAAGTGAACTCGTGGCCCCGAAGAACAGCGTGGAGCAGTGCTACGTCGCGGGAACCTTCGCCACTGCCGCCGTGGAGAACTCTTGAATCCAGTTCTGGATCGAACTGAGTTCTTGCATTACGGCAAGAGTCGATGCTGTTCCGCACACCGGCGTTCCAGACAACTCCGTGCACAACGGTGGGATTGACGACAGTGTTGGTAGCGTCGGCAGAGCCGGGAGCGACGGGAGGAGCGACGACAGCCCTCCCAGGCTCGACGAACTAGTCGCCGCGCTTGAGGTCGTCGTAGTCGCCGTCGTGGTCGACTTCGCCTTTGTCGAAGACGCTCCCGCGCCCGATGCGCCAAGGGCTACTACACCCAGCGACAGTGAAGCACATAAAAGTGAAGCGGTTACTACTCGGTAACGTCCACGCATTGCTTTCTCCTTGTCTGTTGTGAATACAACTTCACTAAAACGCTAAGTGCCTTCCCATCAAGGAGACAAGAAGAGGAGCCGCTCGAGCGGACTCGACAATATGTTCCATTTCGCGGAAGAGTCCTTGCCTTTAGGAGGTTCTCCGAGGGAGAAAATGGCGAGTGCACCGCACCATCTGTGCTCTAAAGAAACTCACAGGCGTCGAAATTCCCCCGTAGGAGAACGTATACATTCTTTCAACTCTTTTTAGTGGAACTGCAGCCGACGACCTACCGAAGTTAAACAACTCTTCGACCTACTCGTAGCTCGCTACACACCCAACAGTGAACCGAGCAACGTCGGAATATCGCCACGAACGACGACGTCAGCGTCTTCGTCGAAGGGAGTTGGCTCGGCATTGACGATGAGCAGACGGGCTCCGCGCGACACCGCCTTTGGCACCAACCCTGCCACGGGGTGCACCGTTAGCGTCGAGCCGACGCACGTGAGCAGGTCACAGGTCTTCGCCAAGTACTCAGCGCGAGCAAACTCACGCTCGGGAAGCGATTGACCAAAACTTACGACTGCGGTTTTGAGCAATCCCCCGCACTCTTCGCCGGCCACTGACGCACGACAGTGGGGATCGAGATCTCCAGTTGCTACTCGGTCAAGGATGACCGCGGTCGGAACCTCGTCCCCACACCGCAGACATCGCGTGACCCGAGTGTTTCCATGGATCTCAATCACCAAGTCGGGATCCGACCCGGCCGCAAGGTGCAGACCATCGACGTTCTGAGTGACGAGAGCTTTCAGTTTGCCCGTCCGCTCAAACGCCGCAAGAGCCATGTGTGCCGGATTAGGTAACGCGGGGCTCGACTGAAGAAGAAGTCGCCGCTGCCAGGCGGCTGTACGAATGTCGGGAGAGGAAACATAGGCATCGATGGTTGCGCGGCGCTCGGCGGCGGGATCTTTGGTCCACACGCCATCCGGTCCTCGAAAGTCAGGAATACCAGATCCCGTCGAAACCCCCGCCCCGGTGATCACGACGACTGATGAAGATGCCTCAATGAGCGTACGAGCGTCATCGAAAGAACCAGAAGTCACGAGAGCGAATAGTAAGTCATGGCAATTGGTGCGAGGAGTTTCTGTGTTCGATAAGCCCACGATGCAGCGCCACCGGAGTCGGTGACGCGAGGAGGCCTACTGCTTATCTAGCTCCGCTAACACTTCACCAATGACCTTGGTCATCTTGTGCGCCGGGAGCGGCTCGCCGCCTTCGGCTTCAGCCACTTCTTCGGAGAAAGCCTCGACCGAGTGAGTCCCTCCAATCAACACGTGTCGCAGCGCTTCCCCGCTGGCTTCAGGGTCGTTCACTTCCTTGAGCGCGCCGACAACGTCATGGTCCGGCGACTCAGCCACGGCGTGTACCACCTCCATGGCTTCTTCTCGACCACTCGCCGTGGAGACGGCGGGAGCGCGATCTGGATTCTGCTGAAGGTCCCACTCGGCAAGAGCCTCGTTATAGCCTCCTTCGCCAGGATGCAGTATCCGCGTCGTGGCTTCAGCGACGACCTCAGAACCATCAGCCTTCGGAGTTTCCGCGGCGTCGTCACTGTCGTGATGTCGCCCTTCTGGAATTGGCACCACCAGGCTCCCATCGGGATTTCGGATGATTTCCATGTTGACTCCTTTTTCACCGCTAGGTGATTGTCACCCCCAACATAAAGGGCGTTGTTAAGGCGACGAGCGTCATCAGTATCGAATATTGATCCTCGTTAGCAGTGAATTCGGACCATTCACAAAGACCCGCCTACTCGACCGCGAACTCACTGGAGTAAGTGCGCCCGTCTCGATCGCGCAACAATTCGTTGTGATTGTTATCACTGGTGTCGTGCGGTTCTCGAACTACGTGAGCACCAGCTGCCGTCAAGCTCTCAAAAAAGCTCTGGACGTGACGAGACTCTTCACTACGCCGTTATCCGGGCGACATTGCCGGACATCCAACTGAACCGGCACTGATGGTGAGAATTGTAACTTTCGTCGGAGACTCTTGATTTGGCTCAGTCGATAGGTAACCACGAATTATTCCAGTGTTAGTCACGGCCGCGTAGACACCGTTTTGCTCGCCGTTCGTCGAGAGCGCCGATCCGTAAAGTTTCCTGGCGTGCGCGAGCGTGAAGCCAACGCGAAGACCCCGAGGTGTCACACCGTTGAACGCCGGTTCGGACTTGCCGGATAGCGAGTTCCCGGTCTGATAGCCATCGAACTTGCCGTGATAAAAGAAGGCTGCGAAGTTTGACCAATATAAGCCCGCAGAGATAATGCAGCCACCATCGTTCTCCTCGCGCACACTTCCATCAGACCTTCCGATCAACTTCTCAAGAGATGCCGCGGCGGCGCTCTGCGACTCGCCGAATCGAACCGATCCAACGGCGTCACCGCTGAGCACGATCGCGTTCTTGGAGGGGGCCGCACTCGACACTGCACTGACCTGTACGGCAGGCACTGTGACGACTGCGCAAAAGATAAACGCGAGAGCACATATATCGCGCACGGCCGAATTATCGCACGGCCTCTGTCTGAAGGTGCCGCTCTGTCTTCATTCAATTGCCGCTGTTACCGTCGGGCGTGCTCATAACTGATTCACGAACTCTGCCGAAACGCGCTCAACCGCTCAGAAGCCAGTTCGTGATGGGGTCGGTCGCGCCACCGTCGTACGTAATGGAGCCTGTTCCCGAGCGATCGACGCTTAACTGAGCAAGTTTTTTGCCCGATGTCGTGGTCACCGATCCGTGAAGCTGTCGGCTTGAATTGTTGAGCACGGATATTGCGAAGATCACTTTGGTCGCGCGGTCAGTTATGGTCCAGCCGGTCGGTGTGGGAGGGAACAAGGCAAACCGTCCGGCGATCCCGGTGGTCGCATCAGATGTAAAGGTCGTCCCTCCAGGGGAGACGCGCAGCAACGAGTTCGCGGTGGTCCCAATCGAAAGCGCGCCAGTTGCGCCGCGCTCCATGGTTGAGTGCGACGAGGCGAAGTGGACAACGTACTGGTCCGACCCGGCGGCCTTCAACGTGAGCGTAATCGGCGTGACGGAACCGAGTGAGATACCGAGTTTGGGAAATATCTGCGCGATTCCGCCCTCGCAGACAAAGGGTGGCGGGACGTTACTTCCCTCCGGAATGGCGCAGGACAGACCGAGGTGGACCATGGGCGCGCCGTCGTGCGGCGTGAATGTTCCCGTGCCATGCACCGAAAGGTGCGACGCCGAGGTGACGGCGTCCTCGGTGACGCGAAGAAGGCCGAGTGTCGCTCCGGACGTGCCGATATAAGTGGCGTCTTCGGTAATGGCATCGGTCGTATCCGTACTCACCATGCGGGCTTTGGCCTCGATGTACGGGTGCGTGCAGGCTGGTCCGTAATAGATCGTGATCGCGGAACCGGTGACGTTGCCAGAGACCGCCCTCCGAAGTACCTTCGACGAACCTGTCCCTGCACTCATGGGAGTACATCCTGATCCTCCGTTGGTGGAGTCGGCGAGGACCGTGACCTGACTCTGGAGCACATTTGAGGCGAGCGCTATCGCCAGACCTTGTTGAGCAACGATGCGAATGTCGATGGCCGTGGAATCACTTTTCTCTTTGTTCCTGTGAGACGCGCCAGCAACCTGACCGCTTGAAATGCTCATCAGAAGCACTAGGCACATCAACGCGGGAACCACGCAGAGCATTTGATGGCGTCGCATTCATCCCTTTCGCAATCGTCCGAAGGAGTACATCAAAGTGAATTCGAGAGCCCAATCTTCAATGGTGCACAACTGTGATCGCCAGCACTTTGAAGACGGGCAAAATCAAGGCACGGGCAATAAGTCTGGTCCCACAAACTGCTGTCGAGCGCGTTCCGAGGCGAGAACAGCTGGTGAATAGTGCTGCTTCTGCGCGCTGCTGTCCATCAGAATCGGAAAACGAGCGAGGTGTTCGTCAAAGTCGGCGTCTAAGTCTCCATGCTCGCGCGTATGAGCGACAAGGTGCACCCAAAACTCGGTCAAAGTCTGGTGATACTTCCCGGGGGCACGTACTTCCGCGAAATCACGAATCTCTGAGCTAACAATCTCGACCGCCTCATCCACCGACATCTCTTGAAGAACGGACCACGCGAACTTGACATGCTGGCGGTGGTCAAATGGTCGACTATTGAAAGGACCTTCCGGATGGGTCATGTGTCAGGCTATATCGCTCATCGAGAGCATTCGAGTACAACCCTTCTCTTAACTTCTCTTAACTCCTCTTTCGAGTCAACTGCACGTGACTGACCGCGTCCGATGCGATGTTCGACGTGAGCTGCCATTCGAGGGGGTAACCCGAACCGGAGAACAGCCGCGAGCCATCGCCGAGCAAGATCGGTACGACGACGATGTGCATCTCGTCAACCAGGTCGGCAGATAAATATTGGCGAACCGTGTCGCCCCCCATAAGCGACACGTCCTTGTCTCCGGCCGCTACCTGCGCTTGACGAAGAGCCGACTCGATACCGTCGGTAACAAAATGAAAAGATGTTCCTCCTAGGGCGTCAAACGAAGGACGTTCGTAGTTCGTGAGAACGAAGACCGGGCAATGGAACGGCGGATCTTCTCCCCACCATCCTCTCCAATCAAAGTCAGGCCACGGGCCCCGTAGTGGGCCGAACGTGTTTCGGCCCATGATCGTGGCGCCAACCTCGACGGACTCGTCCGAGACGATGTCATCGTCGACCCCCGCTGTTCCACCGGTGAGTCCCATTTGAGATCTCACGGTTCTCGTGTTCATCATCCATTCATGAAGGCGCCGTCCATTAACCCCCAGCGGGTCGGACTCACTCTGGCTTGGGCCCGCTACGTAGCCGTCGAGCGACATGGACATTGCCTGAACACGCAACTTTGACATGAACCTCCGATGAGTTAATCGCGACAACAGGTGCGGAGTCTGGTCAGAAACCTAGGTATTTCGCGTGCGCGTCGCCGACGCACATCAAAGATTTAATCACTTCCTATTCTCCGCCTATATGGACGCCCTAGAAGTTTCTTATGGTTCACTTCCGACTTTCGTATCCTCGACGAACAATCGGAATCGTCTGTCTGGTACTGGCGACTTTCGGTGCCTCTCTTGGCATTCGGGCCATTGCGGGCGGCTCAAGCACCGGTTTCTATCTCGTCATCGGAGCCTCGGCGGCAAAGGGCTACGAACCGAGTGGCTCCATGGGTCCTGGAGGTCCCAACGAATCGGCAACCAGTAACGGCTATGCCAATGATTTGGACACACTATTGGCGGCGAACGGTTCGCCGCTGACTCTCGACAACATTGCCTGTCCGGGCGAGACGATACAAACATTCGTCGCGGGAGGGGACGCCTGCAGCGCGACCGTCTCCCAACTGAGTCGAGCGGAGAGTTTTCTGCGCGACAATTTCGAAGAGACCGGCGTGGTAACAATCGACGTCGGATTCAACAACATTCGTCCGTGCCTGCAGTTCGCATCGGTGGAATGGAGTTGTGTAGCGCAGAGTGTGGCACTCATCAAAGAAGATTTGCCTCAGGCGCTGTCTGGATTGGAGTCCGCCGCGGGACCGGGAGTGATATTTGTCGGTGTTCCCTACGGGGACCCGTATTTGGGCCACTATCTCGTGCCATCGTTGGGCCCTGCGAATTCCGATGCGACATTGCGGGCCATGAACGAAATGGACGCGGCCCTTGACGCGGCGTTTAGGGCATCCAAAATAGCAGTGGCACCAATTCCATCCGCCCTCGAACTCAGCGACACCACAATGTCCGGTCGCTACGACGGCCAGGTCGTTCCCGAGAACGTCGCGGTGGCCTGCCAGACGACGTGGATGTGCAGGGCTGCCCCATGGGGCCCGAACGACCACCCCGACAATGACGGATATTCCATCATCGCCAAAGCCATAGACAGCGTGCTCCCCGCGTCGATCTAGCGACTCTGACGCGAACTTCGAGATCGCGACGACCGCGGACTTCCAGATGCGGCAGACGAAACTTTGATGACGACGCCACCGAAATGTCGTTCTATCAGGTAAATAAGAATCCACCAGTCCTCGCTCCCGCGGCGCCTACGGAAAGTCTTGACATATGTCGATACCGGCATATATATTGACGTCGTGGCTCGCTCCTCTACGACATCGGATGTCTTCAACGCAATTGCCGAAGGGCGCCGTCGCGAAATCCTGGACGTCCTCATCACGGGCGAGAAGGCGGTCGGAGCGATAGTCAGCGACCTTTCGATGTCCCAACCTCAGGTTTCAAAGCACCTGCGAGTGCTGAGTGAAGTCGGGCTCGTCAAGTGTCGAGCAGAGGGTCGCCGTCGGTTGTACCGACTGGAACCGTCGCACCTTCGGCCCTTGCGCGAGTGGATGGAGAAATACGAGCAGGCGCTGAACGAACGCCTGGACCGGATGGACAGCTACATCAAGGAGTTACAACAAAAAGGAGAAGAGCAATGACACGCAATCGCCATGGATCGGCCAGCATCGAGTTCCCGAGTGAACTCGAGATTCTCGTGACCCGAGAGTTCGATGCCCCGATCGAACTCGTCTTTGACGTCTTGACGAAGCCCGAGCACCTGGGTAAATGGTTCGCTCCGTTCGAGGACAAGATGACGGTGTGTGACATGGATCTGCGCGTCGGAGGAACTTACCACCAGGTCTTCGTGACGCCTGAGGGCAAGGAGTGCTCGTTTCGCGGCACCTTCTTGGAGATCGTGCCGCCGACGCGGATCGTCGACACCTGGTCGTTCGAAGGCTGGCCGGATGCGGAGGCGGTAGAGACGGTAGAGCTGCGCGAAGCCAACGGGGTAACGACATTGACGAATCGGTTGGCCTTCCGTGACCAGGCGGGCCGAGACCACATGGACAAGACCGACGGCTTTGAATCTAGTTTCGACAACTTGGAGACGTACTTGAGTTCGCTCGTGGCAGCAAAGGAAACTGCCCCCGGCAGTTGAGACCGCAAGGAACTTCTCGATTGCGTTGAGTCCCGAATCGGTGTATTTTCCCGCCATAGGACGGCGAGGGACGAGTTTCGCACTGCGCCGACGAAATGGGGGGACATGCCGCAATTTATGGATTTCCACGACGACCTGAAATTGCCTGACGAGGCCGTCGCACAAATAACTCAAGACGCCAAGGACCGTAAAGCGGATCAATTTGGAGTTCGTCAAGTGGAGCTTTTCCACAACTCTGACGGCAAGGTATATTGCCTTCTCGACGCGCCCGATGCCGAGGCTGTGCGGAGCCATCACGCCTCGCTCGGAGTACCTTGCGGCGACGTCCACGAGGTATCAGGAATTCTTTAGCGCATCGCTCCGCCTTCAACTGAGTTGTGGCCAGGACGGTACCCACTGCCTCCAACGGCGGGCTCGCCGTACAGTCAGTCTGAGTAGGTTGGACTAATGAGTTCACGAACGACCATCGTCCTGTACGTGATCTTGCTGATAGTCGTTGTGGTCGGCGTAGACGTTTTGTTCGTGAGGCACCACTTCTTGGAGCGACTGCTACTAAACGTCGGAATTGTCCTAGTGTTCGGGGCGTTCTATTTGAGGTTCGTGAAGCGTCCGCAGTCGTAGTCGCCGGAGTACGGCTCGCCTCGTTCCAATCGGTGTTTACAGTCGCGATATGGCGAGCGAAGACGGGTGATTCAATCCCACACGTCATGGGCAGTTTCGACGATAAGTCGCAGTTTGGCGATCTCTTCATCCAAGGTGAGACTGTTCCCCTCCACCGTCGAAGAGAATCCGCACTGGCCCGAGAGACAGAGTTGATCGAGCGGAACAAATTGACTCGCTTCGTCGATGCGGCGTTTCAACTGATCTTTAGTCTCTAATTCACCTCTTTTGGTAGTCACGAGTCCGAGGACGACCATCTTGCCCGGCGGCACGAAGCGCAAGGGCTCAAAGCCACCCGAGCGCGCGTCGTCGTACTCCAGGAAGAAGCCATCGACGTCGAGTTCGCTGAAAAGGGCCTCGGCAACAAACTCATAGCCACCCTCGGCCGCCCAGTATGACTGGAAGTTTCCTCGACACGAGTGAGTCGTAATGGCCATGCCTTCGGGACGACCAGCGATCGCCGCGTTGATCTGCTTGATGTAGCGCAGGTGTTGGTGATCGGCGTCCTCGCCGCGTTCGGCGATCATCTGACGTTGCGCCGGGTCGTTCAGGTACGCGAGCGACGTGTCGTCAAGTTGGAGGTACGTGCAACCCAGCGCGCCAAGTCGACGGATCTCTTCGGCGTAGGCGGCGCTCAGATCGCTCCAGAACTCCTCCACGTCGGGGTAAATGCTGGGGTCGATCGAGGCAGCGCCACCGCGGTAGTGGACCATGCTCGGCGAAGGAATCGTGAGCTTGGGGATTGCCGTTGTAACCGTCGACTGTAAAAACGTAAAGGCGTCGGCGAAGATAGTGTCGTCAATTTCAACCTTGCCACTCACCTTGAGGGCGGCCGAGGTGAATGACGTCGTTCCCTCGGCGTTCTTGAAGGCGACCTGGAGTTGCTCGTCAGTTCGCGTGATGCCACCGAGCTGGTAGATGAAGTCCATGTGCCATGACGTACGCCGAAATTCGCCGTCGGTGGCGGACTGCAGGCCGAGATCCTCCTGCAAGGCGACGACATCGCGGATAGCGGCGTCTTCAATGGCGTGAAGGCCATCCGCGTCAAGGCGGCCCTCGGCGAAGTCAGCTCGCGCGGCGAGCAGATTCGCCGGTCGAAGGAAGCTACCGACATGATCGGCGCGAAATGGAGGCGATAGTCGTTGACTCATGGGGACGAGAGTACACGTCGCCGCAATACCTGAACTGGGCGAATCGAGGTGCTCACCGCGGTATGGTTTGGCACCTACGGACTAAGGATCAATCCGCGAGGTGTGGAGCGTTACGAACTCTCGTGAAGAACCTCCAGACACGTATGTTTGGTAGAAAGAGTCCGTGAATCTCGAGTTCGACGAGTTAGTGGGCAGCCACATTCGGCTCGAGCCATTTGTGGCGCAACTCAAGGAAGAGGTGCGCGCGGCCATTGACTGTGATCCCGAAACCTGGGCCATCATGCCGATCAATCCCACCGGTGCAGGCTTTGAGAGTTACTGGTCAGTCGCCTGTGGTGCACCCCTCAACGAGCGGATGTCCTACGCAATTCGACGCCGCGCGGACGAACGGGTGGTCGGAATGTCGAGCTATTACACATCATTGGTCGAACAGGGAGGAGTGGAAATCGGCACTACGTTTCTTCATCCCGATGTACGAGGAAGTGTTGTCAACGCTGAGTCGAAGTTGCTGATGCTGAAGCACGCGTTCGATTCCGGGGCAGTTCGCGTTCAATTCCGGGTGGATACTCGCAACGTTCGGAGTCAAACTGCCGTTACGAAACTCGGCGCCGTCAAGGAAGGCGTTTTGCGTCGAGACCGACTCACCTGGACTGGCTACGTCCGCGACACTGCGTACTTTTCGATCCTCAACAACGAATGGCCTGCAGTACGAGATCAGCTGACTGCGCGTCTCGTCGAAGTTTCGACTTAGGGCTCCTCGGAGCTCGTTGTGGTCGGAGGAAACTTCCCGGTGTCGGCGCCGATCGCTCTGCCAATGTTAGAGACGTGCAGATGAATTTCGTCCAGTAAATCCGTCGCCTTTTTCACCGCTTCGGTCAGCTCCGTGTTCTCCTGAATCAATTTCTTAATGTCGTCAGTATTGGTCGAAGTGTGCAAGGCAACTTCTGACGAGATGGAGTCTGCCCGCTTCGCAGCGATAAGGAGCGCCGCCGCCTGCACGCCGGCCATCATCGATAAGAACAAGTTGAGCAAGATATAGGGGTAAGGGTCGAAAGCCTTGTGGTGCAAAACGTGAACAAAGAAGAACGTGTTGACGACGGCCCAAAGAATCATCACCGCGAAGAAGCCAAAGACGAAGCCCCACGAGCCCATGATGTTGCGCATCCGGTCCGCAGCGCGTTCGCCTCGAGATAGATCGTCGCCCGAGCGAACGCCGGGGTGCTTATGCCAGAGGCTTTGAAAGGGTGTCGAGCTCACGGCTAAATCGTTACACATCAATGAGCGGTGACTGACCACCGACCCCGGATTGAGTAAACCACGGCAATATGTTCAAAGGAAGGGCGAACGTTGAAGATCCGATGGATCTCTCAATACTGACGCGGCAACATTCCTAGCTCAAGTCAAGTCCGTTTGGGCAGTTCCAACTCCCGACAACCGTGGCGGAGTCGCTGTACGCCGTGCTGCCGAGGGCGTGGTACTCAACCGTGATGTCTATCGAGCCCGTGGATCCGTGATACGTCACCGTGCCCGACGTTTCGTCGAACGCGATGATCTGAGCTGCATTACTTTGGAACGAAGTATCGGTGAGCGAATGCACATTCGCCTTCGCGACGTGGCTCTTTCCCTGTTTCGAGACGTACGCCGACATGGCCCACGATCCCGAACCCGCTCCAGAGATGGTGCCGGTCATGTGTGAAAGCGTCACCAGGTACGACTTGCCGTTGTACGACTTTCCATAGGAGCAATCGAGTGACGAGGGCTTCAGTTTGAGAGTTCCGCTGTATGCGCCGGTGAATGTAAATGTGTTCGATGTTCCCTTGGCATAGGCGGTGGCGGGAACGAGCAGGATCGCTCCGCCGAAGAGCGCCGTCGCGGCAGTTCCCGCTGCTGTGAACTTTGTACTGCGCCACCTGCGGGCACGCTTCATCATCGGAACATCTCCATCCCCCTCTAGTTGTGGAGCGATTCATTAGTCCCGTCGAGATGCGGAGTCGTAATTGAAATATGACGAGAGAGTCAGGCTAGTGCGAGACGTCTGAATGGGCCAGTAGGTTTCGTCACATTCCCCGGCTGACACGAATCTCAGCAGGCGACCTGTTGAGGAATGCCATACGCAGTCTTTGGAAATCGCACGCAAATATGAACCGTGAACTTCAGATTGGGAGGCATCTCCACCAAGGTCCCGAAGTTGACGATGCCACCCTCACCCGCAGAGAAAGTTGGCTTTGGATCGACCGTCAACTCATAGTGTGCCGCCGCAGCTGAAACATCCGGACCTGACACTGCTTCTCCGCGCCGTGCGGCGAAAGCAACGGCCTCGCTGCTGGCGTTCAACACTCCCGGTCGGCTGTTCAACAGACCCTGGGCTTCATGCGGGCAAGGAATTATCCTCGGAGCTGCGTCGATCTTGCTAGGAAACTCAATGCAAGTGTCTGAGTATGGATTCTGATCAAAGAGGAGAACGACTCGCGAGTATCCAGTCACTTCACCAATGTTCATGAGCAGCAGCAGGTTCTTGGTGTTCACTGATGTGAGACTGACGGCGTTCGTGACATCAGCGGCGCTGACGACTTGAGCGGGCTTGTCGTGAGTGGCTGTGGCGAGCGCGTAGTCAGCAATATTCAAAGCCACGGACTTCACTCCAACGGCACCAACCGGGTTTGCATATCCACAAAGAAGTATCGCTAGTAGCGCGGGAGCAAGCCAATTCGCTGAACGTCGAAGTCGTTGTGTCGCCATCGAAGTCCTTTGTCTACTCACCACCCAACCTATGTCACTTAGTGGATTGAAATACTCTCAACCGGCGACGCGGTTGCCGCAACTTCATTGGGGTTGGATTCCGATTATTACGGATGGCTGTTCATTAAGAGTTCTGGAGTCGCAATTATGTTGAAGCTCATCGTTTCCAGTGTGAACGATACGACAGGAAAACACCCAAAGTTCAACCAGTAAAGCTTCCTTGCGCGACACAGAATTCATTTCCCTCTGGATCCTGCATCACTGTCCAGCGATGGCTCCCGACCTGGTGCGTAGCCACGAGAGAAGCTCCCAAAGATTCGAAACGACTCACCGCAGAAGTATCAGAATCGACCAAATCCAAATGAACCCGGTTTTTCGTGGCCTTCGACTCCGGAACTTTTTCGAAGTACAAAGCCGGTTCTTTCCGTTCAGCGTCTTTTCCGCCGATGGAAGCGAACCCGGGAACACTTCCAGGGTCTAACTCTCGCCCAAGAACGTCTGCCCAGAAGCTGCCAACCTTGAGGGCGTCATCGCAGTCGAAAGTAATGTTGCCTATCCGTGCTGGCATGAATACCTCGCTGTCCGCTCTTTGTCGTTCAGATCATGTCATATGACTCGAGAACCCATGGGTCCCTGGTGTCGCTCCACACATTTGCAGCTACCGTTTCCAAAGATTTGACGCTTCAGTTGGCGCGAGGAGTCCGACCATGGACGACCAATCAACCGGTGGCCCGGGTAGTCCCAAGGGGGTACCTGAATCTCCGCGAACCGATTCGATAACGGGAAAGTTCGTCACCGAAACACTGCTCGAATACGACGGTGGTCGCCAGGTCACCGTATACGTGCCTTCGAATCCTCCCGAGGCGGTCATCTTCGCCGCTGATGGTCAGGGTTTCTCAAAGTGGGGTCGGCTCCTCGCATTGGCTGATTCACGATCCACAATGATCGTTGGGGTACATGGACTGTCTGAAGAGATGCCGCGGCTTTCGGAATACTCGCCGGTTTTTGATGCGGACCGATTCGCGGCACACGAGGAGTTCTTCGTAGGGGACGTCCGCACATGGGTGCAGTCGCGCTTTGGAGTCGCGCTGCCCGCCGAACGCACTGCTGTTTTCGGTTACTCGGCTGGCGGAGAGCTAGCGCTCGCGCTTGGGATCCGTCATCCAGACGTCTACGGCGCGATAGTTTCTGGCTCGCCGGGCGGCGGTTATAAGCCACCTGCCATAATGCCGAGTTCGCTGCCGCGGGTGTACCTCTTCGCAGGCACGTTGGAACCATTCTTCCTCGCCAACGCGAACCAGTGGGCGGTCGCTCTGCGGGATGCAGGGGCAGACGTCGTGATGAATGAGCGCGAAGTGACGCACGGCGCCAAGTGGTGGCGAGCAGAATTCCCAGAAATGCTGGCGTGGGCGTTTCATCAATGAAGCATGTTGGATGGCAGTGACTTCCTACATTCCCGCTTTGGCGAATTCAGGTGAACCGAGAAATCCCTTTTCGTCACGTCTTCGTGGCAATGACCAGTTCAGTATCGCCGGGCCAGTCCCAAAAAAGGCCCGAGGGCGAGCTGTCGACAAGCAGACGGCGTAGTTCAGATTCATATTCACTGCGTCGATCGCCGAAGAGTCGCGGTGCGGAATACGACATCGAAAAGTAATTGGCCACCACGGACTCGATATCCCTAATGAGGTCAGGACGCCCGGGGGCATAGACGGTGCGCGATCCACCAAAGCGGGTCCGCACCAGAGTGTCTTCGAATCGTGCCGGCATGCCTTCACTCCAGTTGGCGAGGTAGTGGCGGGTACTCTCCCCTAGACAAGAGATGATGAGTTCCCTTATCTCAGCGCGGGGAATGTCGGGATAGCTAGGACCTTCGGGTTTCGCTCGACCGTCGACTTGGTTCGAGATGAGCACCAGCGAGCCGCCCGGCTCGAGGACGTCATAGACGATGTCGGCGACTTCCAATTGGTGAACCCGGTGAAATGATTGTCCGAACGTAACGACCCGGCACGGCTCAATACCCAACGCGATTATTTCTTCTGCCGCTCCTTGGACCCAGCGCACATTTTCTATTCCCGCCGACAGGCAGCGCCGCTCACCTTCTCGTAACATGCCGGTTTCGGGATCAAGTGCGATCACTTGGAGGAACAGCACGGCCAGTTCTAACTCCAGAACTCCGGGCCCGCAACCTACATCGAGCAGCAGGCCGGTACCGTCCAGGGATAATTCCTGACTCACGGTGTCGGCAAGTTGTGCGGAGTACGGCGGCCTCCCTCTTGAGTAATACTCGGCGGTGCCCCGGAAAGCCTGAGGGTCGAACTCCATTGGACGACTTTCTCACAGTGACATTCGCTCGTGTCGGAGCCCCATCCTCCGCCGAACGACATTGGTTCGCTGCTTTGACTGAAGACGCCACGTATTACTGAGATGAAATGATGCAAGTTACACTGAACTTCCGCTCATCTAAATCGGGGACGGCGTCATGAAATATTCGCTCGATCTTGCCTCGCAAGTGCTACGAAAAACACCCTTGATCCTTGAGGCGTTGCTCTGTGAGCTCTCCGAGGAATGGACCTACGAGAGCGAAGGCCCGGGAGCGTGGACGCCGTACGAGGTGGTGGGCCACATGACGTTCATCGAGGAGAGCGATTGGATCGATCGGACTCGAGTCATTCTCGAACACGGTCCCAGTCGGGTCTTTGAGCCGATAGATCGCGAGGCCGGATTCGAGCGATTCAAAGGCGTCGACCTCCCCGAACTTCTAGAACGTTTTGCGGACGTGCGAAAGGCTAATCTTCTGTCGCTTGAGGACCTGGTTTCACCAGAGAGCTTGAGCAAACGCGGTATCCACCCTGACTTCGGAGAGGTAAGTCTCGACCAGCTTCTCGCCACGTGGGTAGTTCACGATCTCAATCACATCGGTCAAATTGTCAAAACGATGGCTAAGCAGTACACGGAGGCTGTGGGCCCCTGGCGCGCCTATCTTCCTATTATCGACGCCGACTGACAGAATCTCCGAATCAGCCGCTCTTGGAGGGGATGTGACTTGCGTTAGGAATTGAGGCGGGGCTTTCAGTGGCGTATCAACTCAACTTGGTAGCGATTCTATGAACGACAGCGACTTCACAACTCACGTCACGGAGCAGTTAGCGAAACTGCCAAAGGTCGAAGCTGTGGTGCTGGGGGGATCGCGAGGCTCAGGTGCCGAACGCCGCGACAGCGATTGGGATTTCACGATCTACTATCGCGGCGCTTTTGATCCACAGGAGATACGCGAATTGGGCTGGCCGGGTGAGGTTTCAGAAATCGGAGGATGGGGAGGCGGCGTCTTCAACGGCGGCGCTTGGTTACAAGTCGACGGTCGGAGCGTGGACATTCATTACCGAGATCTCGCATCTATCGATCTGGAGTTGAGCGAAGCGACGATGGGACGTTTTCGCATTGAGCCTCTTATGTTTCATCTCACCGGCGTTCCGACGTATCTCGTTATCGCCGAACTCGCCCTTGGCCAAGTGATGAGTGGAGATCTGCTCCACCCTGCCTATCCCCCTCGCTTGCGAGAACGGGCACCACAAATTTGGTGGGACCGCGCAGACCGATTATTTACCTATGCGACGAAGAATTACGCGGCCCGGTCTCAACCGGCAATGTGTGTTGGCATAGTTGTCCAGGCGGCCTGCAATGCCGCTCACGGCGTGCTCGCCCACCGCGGTGAGTGGATAACCAACGAGAAGTCTCTACTCGCCAGAGCCGACCTGACCGAATTGGATCACATCGTCTCGGGCGCACAGCATTCCGCCGCGAAGTTGCAGGAGATCGTGGATCAAGCTCGCGAACTCTGCTCTGCGACACTAACGATTGCGGAGTGAAGCGCTCGGTCCGCCTAGTTGATGCAAGTGAAAGTCAGAGTGGATCACCTAACTCGCTCAATCCCAAAGACGGGCGCAATTCTGCACCAACCATGAGGGTCCAGCCAAAGGCGTCCTCCCCCTTAATTTGAAGCACAACCTTCCGATATACAGGAAGAAGGAGATTGCGAGCCCTCTTCTCGGCCTCTTTCTTGTCGACCGCTGAGATTCGAATTATCACGGATGTCGTGTGCGGCCACGTTGGTTGGTGAAATCGAACAACTGAGATCTCGCTGTCGTCGCTAAGCGCAGTCTGAAATAGCCCGGGAAACGTTTCATGATCAGTGACATTCTCGATTCGACCGCGAACCGTCACATCCCATTCGTATCCGAGCGACATGTTGAACACGATACGTGGTTGGGCTTCAACTTCACTGACTGATGGCGGAGACCAACCAACAGAATGATGCCAGGCACTGGCGCTTGAATACTCGCAGTCGAAATTCGTGCTGTGTAACGTGCTGAACATGGTGGACCACCCAATACCACGGATTGCCCAGGTCGTCATCGACACAACGCATCCGCGTGAGAGCGCCGAGTTTTGGAAATCATTACTCGGGCTCGTCTACCGGAGCGGGCACGAGATGCCCAGTTCTGACGCGGATGATGCGGCCGGCAATGACTGGCTTAATCTACTCACGCCTACGGGGACCCCATGCCTAGCGTTTCAAAAGGTTGAAGAATTGAAGAGGTCCACGTGGCCCTCCGCCGAGGTACCGCAACAGTTGCATCTCGACCTAACAGTTCGCGATATGGACGAGTTGGGCGGCACCCACGTGCGGGTCCTTGAACTGGGCGGTCAATTACTTTTCGACCGATCGGACTTTGAAGAAGAACCGCTACGGGTGTACGCCGATCCGGACGGACACCCCTTTCGCGTTTTTGTTATCTCTTAAGACTTATGTAGCAGGCGTCGGAGACCGAAGGAGTTCATTGGTTTCGGAGCAGAAGGAATAGTTCCGCTACCAAGCGCTTGAGATTGCCATGAGGCGTTCGATGCGACGCTTCAGTTCGACGGATCGTCCCTGAGAAGCCATACCGACACCAGAGTCCACACGGCGACGAGAACAATCCAGATGATGAGCCGCACCCACGGGTGAAGTCCCGTGACGTTGAATTGGTTACTCAGTGGAGCGTACGCAACCCAGCCGTTGGGCAGATTTGAACCAAGTCCGGTGAACCACGTTCCAAATACGTAGAGTGCGATTCCGAGGCCGACAATGGCGACTATCCGTTGAGAATGGTTCAGCGGGCGGCCTCTCACCGCCCCATCATCTCACGGCCGCGTTGAAATGAAAGGCGTAATTGCATGTCAATGATTCGGAGCGATAGATCCAGTACCAAAGGAGTATTTGACTTGACGAGTCTGCTCTGAATTGATATCTGGCGCGACCTGTCACTGAGAAGGCAGACGGCCTCTTTGATTCATCGACTTGTCGATGAGCAATGAGATAGATACGCCAACCCATGCCACGATCGCGAGAATCCAGATGGCGAACCGGGCCCAAGGATGCAGACCACCGACAAGGTACGAACTGCTCACATTGGTAAAGGTGGCTGAACCGTAAGGCAGGTGTGAACCAAGCGAAGTTATCCAGGAACCAAGAAGATAGAGAGCAAAACCCAGGGCGATGACTACCACGACGCGTTGCTCGCGATTGAGTCGCCAGTTTTTCATGTCGAGAGTATTTCACATGACGTTCCGGGCATCAAAGAGCTTCTGTTCTCCGGTGTCGAAGCTTTGACGCTTACGGTCGTCAGCCATGGGCGCGTGATCGCCGCCCTACGCAAGAACCACGATGAACGCTTCAACCTGCCACACGAGATCCATTGCGTGTCACAATGAAATCGGCACTCGGACTTAACTCGTGGCGGCGCGAGCCAGGGCATCACCATAGATGACGGCCAACCGATCCCACTGCGCGTTCGCCGCGTCATCAATTTCCTGGCGATCCGGGTCGGCGTCGAACCACTCGACCGCCTCTTGAATTCCCTGCTCGAAAGGAACGACCGCTTTGAAGTCCGGCACGACACTGCGAAGTTTCGAATTATCGAAGACGGCCGAATTCGCCTTGTCACCCCATAAGTCGCCGAGTTGAGTGGGGTCGGCTGCGACGAACGCGTCCGACGGCACGTGCAGCGCGTGGAGCTCGACGCCACTCGCTCTCGCGACCAATGAGTAGATCTGATTCCACGTCAGCGCCTCGTCCGACGTGATCTGAAAATCCTCGCCGATTGCTTCTGATCGACCCAGCAGAGGAATGAGTCCTTTGGCGAAGTCTGTGTTATGCGTCAGCGTCCAGATACTGGTGCCGTCGCCAGGCACCAGAATTGTGGCGCCGCGCCGCATTCGATCGATGATCGTAAACGGCATCGCTGAACTGCCTATGGCGACTGGAATCTTCGAGAAGCCGTACGTATGCGACGGGCGAATGATGGTCATAGGAAAGCCCATCGACTGGTGGGCCTCTCGAAGGACCTCTTCGCAGCCGATCTTGTCCCTCGAGTACTGCCAATACGGATTCCTAAGGGGGGTCCTCTCCGTAATGAGCCAACTGGACGGTGGCTTCTCATAAGCGGACGCCGAACTGATGAAGACGTATTGGCCCGCGTCAGCGTAGAGGCGAAGATCGAGTTCGATCTGGCGGGGCACAAAGGCCGTCCATTGGATCACCACGTCAAAGCGACGAGAACCAAGGGCCTCGCGGGCCTGAGACTCATCGGACGCGTCGGCGATCAGCGTGCGTTCTGGTCCCACGCGATTGGGTAATCGAGAGAGTCCACGGTTAAGGACCCAGACGTCGTGCCCCACGTCCAGCGCTTCGGTCACGCACGCCGTGCTGATGACACCCGTGCCACCAATGAACAGGATTTTCATTACGCCGTTCTATCATCGCGTTGCCCGGTTCAACCACATTTGACGTTCGACATGTCATGTGCTGCTCAAGTGTCGGAGAACCCCAGTAACAGATTCTGCTACCGATCGTTGGCGGCTCCAACGCTAGACCCATAGAGCGAACTTCCGTCATAATCTGACTCCATGAAGCGCAGGATGTCGGCTTTCGCAATAGTTGTAGCGACGGCACTAGCTCCGCCGGGAGTAGGACTCGTGATGTTCGTTAATCAGGCGTCGGGCTCAACTCCAGCGAAGACGGAACAGACGCGTTCCGTGACCACATTCATCAACTCAATGAAGAAGGCAAATTCAACCCCTTTCGTAGCGACGTATCGAATTGATGGCTACCTGTTCTTTCAAAATGGAACGATTGTGATTGCCCAAATTCCCAGTCTCCCCGGAACGAAAGAGACGACGAACGTGGATGGCTACTCGGGCACGGGTCGTTACGCCTACCTCTATCACGGGCCCGACGGTCGCATCGCTCAATGGATCAAGAACGGCACCAACGTGAACGCGTGCGCAAGACCCGCTGACGGCGGCACGTCAGGAAGGATGCAATGCTCGAGACCAAGTCCCTACATTCCGTCGAACGGATTCGCCATGGAGGACTCAGGATTTGTTCCGACCTACGTGCTGCAGTCGATGACGGAATCTTTCGGAGCCCGGTCGCTGAAGAATGCGACGGTCAGGACGAAGGTATCAAAGGAGTTCGGCCCCCTGCGATGCTTGACTCAGATTTCAGGCAATACGATCTCGACTGCCTGCATTGATCAAGCGGGGTACCTCGTTTATTGGCTCCTGAGGAATGGCTCGATCACTTCCTCGCAGGCAACATTGACCTCGCTCAACTATCACCCAATCGCAGGCGACTTCAAAACGTTGATCCGACCGACCAAGCCGCTCATCTTGCCCTCAGTATGAGCCGATGCCACTTTCAAGTCTCACGGGGGGCCGAAAACTGTTTCGCGATTCAAGGCGTCTGGTGTCGGACAGATCTGCTATCAAACGCTGGCGACAATGTAGGGACTGAACCGCTCAGGTCGGATCGAAGGACGTTCGACAGGTTTCCGTGACCGCGCCCTTTTTCGCTACGACGGTCACAATCCTTACTTCGCGCCTAATGATAAATGAAACCTTGAAATAGATGTAAGCCACACCGTGAGAGTTCGCAACTCCTTGTTGTGTTGGGTGCGCGGAGCCAACGTGCTCGGTTCCAGTTACGTGGGCGCCAGGCTTCGTCTGAACAACGATCTCGGCCTCGGCGTAGTTGGCAGCGTGCGGGTTGGTGACGTGGGCTTCACAGCTCAGGGCCGCGGCATCCGCATTGTTCGACAGGCAACACGGAGCGGCTGACAGCGCCATGGCCACAAAAAGAACAGGAATACAGGTAACTGAGCGTGACATCTCAGCAGATGATAGGAGCCAGCGTGGGATGCAAGGTGTCGGAGTTCGAAGCAACAGTTCTGCCGCCAAGCACTCCCGGCTTGGTTCAACGAACTGAAGGGGACCCCTCCGGAACTGACGGGGCTTTTACAGCATCCTTCTGAAATATGTGGCCGATTCCTCGTATCCGATGGCCGCATAGAACGATGCCGCCCGACGTGTCGCTAGAGCGACGAGTTTCGCTTCTCGCGCTCTTGCCCACGTCTCAAACTCTCGCACAAGTGCTTCGCCGACTCCGCCTCGTCGCGAAGTCTCCGTGACATACATTTCTTCGATCCAAGCTACGGCACCATTCGCAAAGAAAGTATCGTGCATGAATCCAAGCAAGTAGCCGACAAGGAGACCGAATTCATTGACGGCCACGAGGATCTGAGCGTCTTCGCCGTCTTTGGTTCGAACGAAGGATTCCTTGAACGCATCGTCATCCATTATGAACGTCGTGGCGAGTGAACGTGCCATAGATTTAACAACGGAGGCATCCGCGTCTGTTGCTGCACGAATCTCCACTCCGGCCACCTCAGTCCTGCAGGTTCAATAAGCCCGCGGTCGTCGGATGGAAGCCGCACGCACGAAAATAGAACTCGCCCAGACTCTCTTCGAAGTCGACATGTAGAGACTTGCAGCCAGCGACCCTACTCGCGTCTCGAGCCAATGCAACCAACCTGGATCCGATTCCCATACGTCGCGATCCTATTGAGACCATCACGTCTTGGATCCATGCATGCGTTTGACCGTCGGAAATTACGTTCACGAATCCAACCAGACGGTGCCCGTCTCTCGCTGTAACCCATCCGAGGCTGTTCGCTTCGACCAATGAGACCCAATCGGTTTCCGTCGAATTGTCCGCCCCAAAAGACTCGACGTGGAGAGAGTTCATTTCCACGTTCTTGATCGGTCCTCGCCACTCAAATGCGCACGCCATCACCAGATGCTATTAGCCCCACGATCCGCTGAATGGAGCGTCGCCAGAGGTTCGACAGTTCGCAGGACACTGGTGCCAGGGCGCTGGGAATCGCCTAATGAAAATATTCCTGGGACTACTGTCGATTTCGTCACATAGCGAACGTCGGTAAGGTGAGGCACGAACGTCGGGCCGTCAAAGGAGCAAATGATGTCTGAATACCTTGTCCTCATCTATGAAGATGAGAAGGCGCTTCATGGCGCAGACCAAGAGACGTCGAACCGAATCATGGAGCATCACAACGAGTTCGGCGAGCGCAACGGGGCGTCGCTCCGCGGAGGCAACGCCCTGCAGCCGACGACCACTGCAACGTCGCTCCGTCGCGACGCCACCGGCAAGCTCGTCGTGACCGACGGTCCCTTCGCTGAGACCAAAGAAGTGCTCGGTGGCTACTACCTGATTGAAGCACCAGACCTTGACGCGGCGATCGCGATCGCGAGTCAGGTTCCGGCCGAATTCGGCGGAGTCGAAGTCCGACCGATCTGGGTATTTAGCTGACACGCGTAAACCGTCCCGTCGATGTCGCCAGCGCCGTCACTCTGGCCTTCCAGAATGAGTGGGCTTTTGTCCTCGCGGCGACCGCGAGAGTTACTGGCGACCTCGACGTGGCCGAGGAGTGTGTGCAAGACGCGTTTGCGCGAGCGATGAAAGCGTGGTCCCTCACGGGCATTCCCGACAAGACCGGTGCATGGCTGACGACGGTCGCTCGGCGACGGGCCATCGACGTCTTGAGGCGACAGAGCTCGCAGGAGCGAGTGTTTTCAAGCCTCGCAGAGCCGGATATCACGCCCCCACCCCGAGACGCAGATCTCCCGGAAATATCTGACGATCGCCTTCGTCTCATCTTTACGTGTTGTCACCCTGCGCTCTCTATCGACACGCAAATTGCGTTGACGCTCCGCCTCCTCTGCGGCCTCACGACCGCAGAGGTCGCGCGAGCGTTCTTGGTGAGCGAGTCCACAATGGCGGCACGCCTGACTCGGGGCAAGAAGAAGATATCGCTGTCACACATCCCCTATCGGGTGCCCCGGACCGAAGAATTGCCCGAGCGCATCGATGCCGTACTCTCCGCTATCTACCTTGTCTTCACAACGGGGCACACAGCGCCGTCAGGAAGCGAACTCATGCGCCGAGACCTCGTGGAAAGCTCGCTGCAACTCGCTCGAATGCTTAGGGAACTGTTACCCCTTGACCCCAACGTGGCTGGCCTATTGGCGCTTATCACACTGACCGACACGCGGCGCAATACCCGTACCGACTCCAACGGCACGCTGCTCTTACTTTCCGAACAAGACCGCAGGCGCTGGGACTTCGAAGGGATCGCGGAGGGTACCGAGATGGTCCGACATGCTCTCAATCACTCGGATCCGGGTCGATACGTATTCATGGCAGCCATAGCTTCCGTGCACGCCAACGCCTCCAGATGGGAAGAGACCGACTGGGCCAAGATCGTCGAGTACTACGACGTCCTATTAGAGTCTTGGCCCTCCCCCGTTGTGGCACTCAATCGCGCGGTAGCGATCGGACTTGCCAAGGGCCCCGGCGAAGGGCTGCGTGCCCTCAACGAACTCTCGGGAGAACGGCAACTTGCGGGGTATACCTATCTTGCGAGCGCTCGCGCAAACTTTTTACGGCAGCTTGGACGAGTCGATGAAGCCCGCGACGCGTACCTGGAAGCAATCGAGTTGAGCGAGAACGATGTCGAACGAGCCTTTCTCGAGCGTCAGATTCTCGAGCTCGACGCAGTCCGTGATGCGACATAACATTCGTCTCTGACCGGGTGCGGGAGATCGGCAACGTCGAAACGGTCCGTCGACGATTTCAAGAAAGTGAGGACGCAATGATTCGAAGTTTCTTTAGCTCAATCATTTCGATCGTCTATCTCGTTGTCGGTGCGATAGTTGCAAACTCCCACAAGTATTTTGCCCACGTCGTCACTTTTAAAGCGGGCTTGTCAGCGGCGCTCGCTGTCATCTTGTGGCCGCTCATCCTATTTGGCGTAAATCTTCACCTTCACTGAAGCGGCTCCCCGTCAGGCAACCCGCGAACTCCGTTGGGTACTCTTGCCTAGAGTTTGGACCCGACCTAGCGAGATGTCCCCAACGTTGTTGCATCAGTTCCAAGAGCGTCTCTTCTATCGGCCCTTAACGTAGACCGCTCAAGTCGTATACGGTCGTCCGGATGGAGATCGTCGAGCCACCAAGAGTAGAAGAGCGGCCCGTAATCCCGTACGTGGGGATTCGCGTCATCACGCCCTTTCGGGGCATGTTGGCGGCCCGAGACCGACTTCTCGCAGAGGTGCGAACCGGGATCGAAGAGGCCGGAATCAAGACTGTCGGCCACGGATTTCTCAGGCTGCACGTTATCGACATGGACGGACTGATGGACGTCGAAGCAGGGTACTTCACGGCTGGACCGGCGCACGCGGAGCACTCGACGTTACGGCGTGGCTCGATGGCTGCGGGACGTTACGCGACGATGAAGTACAGAGACCACGCTCGTCGAGCAAGCGTTGCAGGATTGGGCACGCGACAACGGTTTGGTGCTCGACCGTCGGGACGTCCCCGAGGGTGATCAATTCGCGTGCCGATACGAGGCTTTCTGGACCGACCCGGCGGTCGAACCGCGCAAGACAAGATGGACGGTCGAACTGTCCATCCTTCTAGCCAAGTAGGTCAGCCGCTCCCACAAGATCTTCTCGAATCAATCACGCCGCTTACCTCCCAGCGGGGCTGTTGCCCTCCTGGACGATGTACTGCGCGCGGCGAATGAACAGAAAGCCGTGATACACGACGAGTCCGTCTTCGAACGTTAGTTGTCCGCGGCGGATGAGCTTCGAGAAACCACCTTCGTACGGGCTGCCAAGTTTCACCAGGCCGGCGTGGCGCGGGTAGGCGGCCAACTGCTTGCCGGGAATATGGAAGGGCCAATCTCGATACACATACACGTTCTGATCGGTGACCAGCACGATGCGATGGAAGTAGAACGTCAAAACGCTGATCGCCAGTTCGATCACACCGCCGATCGACGGAATGTACCGGGCGATGTCCTCCACCACGCCAATCAGGAGGGAGGTCAGCAGGTTGTTAAACGCAAAACACACCGCCACGCCCTGCTCGTCGACATGCGCGCGCCTGGCTATCCGCCGAGCCATGCGCTGGTTGTACCTCCGCACTGGCAGACTTCCGTAACTGGGCTCCCTGAAATCGCTCATGGATGAAACCTAGAGGAGAGCCGCGCCCGACAGAGGCATCTTTCCGCCCGGTTCGAACAGCGCTGATGTTGTTCAGGTTCGCCCTACAAAGGAGAGCTGGCCGATGCGGGCGCCGCCTCCAGGACCCGCCGAGGCGAGCACCTCCAGCCAGATGCCGGGTGTCGAGTAGGTGCGCGTGAAATCGCCTTGCAGGGCGAACTGGTCCAGCACGCCAATGACATAGCCGTTCGACGGGCTCGGCTCTGCTCCGTGGCTATTCGGCGCCAGGATCTGCAGGGTGAGCGTGATCTCGCCGGTGCGTTGGGCGAAGAATCCCCGAACCTCCCAGTAGGAAGACAGGTCGAGGACACACACACTGTTGTCGGAGCTCCCGCCGGGGATCAAGATATCCTGCTTCGCGTACAGTAGGTCGTTGCTCACGCTCCACCTCACCTCTCGCCCACCGCTCGTTCAGATGCAGGCACCGGTCGGTTGGTCGACTCTTAGTTGCCGAGTGAGGCTATAAAACCGCCCGTCAACTTCATCCCGAGCCAATTGTTGAGACAAACAATAGTAGAGGTGTGACAGTATCGACAGGGCTCTGACAAGGAGTTTTGTGGAGGCCGCCCGCGTCTCGTTAGCCGTAGAGTTGGGCGACTTGGATCAATCCGTCCGCCACACGGTAGACCACCGCTGCGTGAATCTCAGGTGGCATACCGGGAAGAGTAAATCCTGTCACGCGTTCTTCGTCAATAACGATCGCCCCGACTTCAATCCGATTATTAATCTCAGCTCGCAGGTCCGGACTCTGCTCGAACAACTCTCCGTAACGTGCCCGGATCTCATCGTGACCCGATGCGAGTAGCGACCCATCCGGTTGCACAACCTTCGCATCTTTCGCATAACAGGCAACGAAACCGTCTATATCTCGACGGTTGTAGGCGGCGATTTGTTTATCGACTACGTCGTGTGCAGTCGTCATCGGTACCTCCTTAACCATTGAATCATCTGGTTGGGAACATCTCAAAGATACGTGTCATATGGACACGTCGTACAAGTTCCACTCATCGGGGACGCCCTTCAGCAGGTGTACCCCCCTTGATGCACTTTCGATCCCCGTCCCGACGATTGCGGCCCTGACGCCTTCCGAAATCAAAACGTGCGTCGGACTGGCAAGGTCACAGATTCGCTTTGCCACGTTCACTGCCAGTCCCAACACATCGTCTTGCCTGATTTCCACTTCCCCGGTGTGAATGCCCGCTCGAACCTCAACGCCAATGGCGCTCGCTTGTACAACGATCTCTACCGCCGCCATGACTGACCTAGTCGAACTGTCGAAGATTGCCAAAAAGCCATCGCCGGTGGTTTTCACTTCCCGACCACGAAATCGTGCCAGAGTTTCTCGAACCATCGAGTTATGTTCATCGGTCAGTTTCGTCCACGCGCGATGGCCCAGTTGAGCGGCCCGCTGAGTAGACGAGACGATGTCTGTAAACAACACATTGCTCGTACGGACATCGCCCGTTGGTCCCTGACGACTCCCAGTGAGAAACTCCTCGACTTCATCCAATCACAAGTCCGAATCGCCCACGAAGAAAAGGTTGTCAGCGCCTGAGAGTTCAATGGCCTTGGCGCCGGGAATGTGCTCTGCAAGATATTCCCCAAGGCTGGCAGGGATGTAGCTGCCGTCACGGTGAAAGAGCACCAACGTAGGAACCGATAATCGGTCCAGATATTCTCGCACATCAACCAACGCCGACCTTCGAAACCCCATAGAAGCTTCCGCGGGTCCGAGGCCAAGACGCTGGCAACGCGCCAGCCAATCCCGCAGCGCATCGTCGTTAAGCGCAGAAGGCGCGACCGTGGACACCAAGGCGCTCTGACCCCACGACTTCTTTGTGTCGTCGGCGATCTGCTCCATGACGGCGAGCGGCACGCCCGACGGATAGTCGTCTTCCTGCACGTAGTGGACAAAGGAATCGATCAAAACCAACGCTTTGACCCGTTCGGGGTAAGCGGCGGCGTAGCTGATGGCGAGAGTGCCTCGCGTCCCCGTCCCCACCAGGACCACCTGTCCGCAATCGGCGGCTCTCAAGACAGCCGTGAGATCCGCGTGGGCCGTCTCTTCGTCGAAGTGGTCCGAGACGTCACCTCCGGAAGCCCCTACGCCTCTGCGTTCGGGCCAAATAATTCGACCGAAACGCTCAAGGCGTTGGGCGAAGTGCAGAAAGGCCGCGTTCTCCCACAGCAGATCGATGGGGTATGCGAAGCCTGTAATGACGACAATGTCCAGCAAACCGCTTCCAGCGACTTGGTACGTGACACTTATCCCATCGGGAGTGGTTGCGTACAACGTGCTTGGGCGCTCGTCCACACTTCCAGTATTGTTCACCGACCAGATCGACGCGCAGAATCGTTCGGGCTACTCAGTGTCGGAGATCCGAGTCGGCAATCTCAAACTGGCGCTTAGACCGGTGGCAGACATCTAAACCGCTCGGCAGGGTGCATCCCGGTCACCCCTACGAAACCCCGCGCGCTCGCGACAAGTGTGTTAGACAATCGACATCTCGAGTAGGGATCCCGAGACATGGATTGATGGGGTCATCGCGTCGTCAGGACCGAGGACTTTCGAAAGGGAGAAATGAACGTGTTCACTCGCATCAAGGGCGCGATGCCACGTCCACGCGTCCTGTTGGCCAGTATCGTGGCCACCGGAGTCCTGCTAGTCCCTCTAGGTTCAGTGGCGTCTCCGAGTGGAGCGTCAAGTTCGAGTTCTTTCTGCACGCAATACCGCGCCTGGCTCGAGGGCAAGCTGCATGCGCCAGTCAGCGCGACCGGCGCACCGACCACCAAAACCGCTGCGGCCTGGCACACCTTTGCGGAAAAAGCTGAACCGATCTTCGCTCAAATGGCCGCGGACGCGCCGAGCACCAAGATCAAGACCCGCCTTGACGGAATCATCACGATCTGGAAGTACTACGCGAAAACGACAAGTGCGGCCAAACTTGCGTCATTCTTCAATGCCCACCAGACTCAGTGGACTGGGTGGTATCTCATCGGGCAACTTTCAGCCGAAGAAGCCTGTTCCTAATTTGAGCGGCCGTGACTAAACGGCCTCAACGCAATTCGACGCGTTGCTCACGACATCGATTCAATGCACAGCAGGCCCCCCGCTTTGAAGCACTCGCAGATTGTTGGTGTCGGAGACCCAGTGCAACAGATCCGTTACGAACCGCTGAAGATTAACTAAGTTGAGATTTCGTAAAAAGTCTTAGCGGTTACGCTCAACCTCGCTGCCGCCGTCATCAGGTCGGAGTAGGGCTAAGACGACTTCCCGAAGACGGGTGGATGCGATTGAATTGACCGATTGCATTGCAAAGACATATCACATCACCACTTCGAGGACTAGCAGCCAGGACGGCAAGAAAGAGATATCGGCAGAGTGTCGGAGACCCGCCGCAACAGATCTACCACGCAATGGCGCTTAGTTGTCTAGATGTTCGTTCGACGCTGATCGGGCTGACTTCATCACAAGAGCGATTCGCTCTGCGAGAGTGGTGAAGTGAGTAACGACCTCTGGCTTGTCATCGGAGTACAAGCGGCGGGCAAGTCAACAGTGTCTGATCTTCTTGCGCGAGAGTGTGACCGCGGCGTTCACATTCGTGGTGGCCAGTTCTACCGCTGGGCCGTAAGTGGATGGGTTCATCCCTCTGTCGAATCCTCTGAAGAGGCAAGAAGGCTTTTAGATCTTCGCTACCATCTCTCGGCTCAGGCCGCGCACGAGTATTGCCGCGCGGGATTCACGACAGTGGTGCAGGACAATATCTTTGGCGACGACGTCCCTACCTGGCTCAAAGACGCGAACGTTCAACCTTCTCATCTTGTGGTTTTGCGCCCTTCGGTATCGGTGGTGAAGCAGCGAGATCAAATGAGGCAGAGAGCGGTCGGCAAAGTTGCTTATCGCCCTGGCAGAGTGAGTATCGAACAACTCGATGAGATTCTTGCGACGACTCCACGTATTGGACTTTGGCTCGACACATCAAACCAGACTCCAGCGGAGACCCTCAACGAAATTATGTCACGACAAAACGAAGCGGTTATAGGGCCTTTTTGAGAGATCTTCGCTAGTGTCGGAGACCCGAAGCAAAAGATCTAATGGGTCTGCAACTTTGCACCGGCGCCTCGGCCTCCCGCAATTCCGTTACGCCTGCGGAGCCGCGCGGCCCTCAACGGGGGTTGCCTGGACCCTTCGACCCGCCTCGCAGACGTCAATTCTGACGGGGAACTCATAGGAAAAGAGGTGAGACGAAAGTGCGGGAAGACGGACGTCGATCAACGGCGCGAGACAGCTCGATGGTTCTGCGCCGGTTGGTGCAGTGCCATAGGAGTAACTGATACCAAATGATGCGAGGCCACCGGGGCGGAGCACGACGCGTTGAACCTTGGGTTGGGCGTACAGATCCGTTCGATCATGTGAGATCGAGACGTTCGCGCGAGCGCCATCAGCGGTGGAGAAGATGATTTCATAGGGGTAGCCACGTAGCTCACACGACTTGGCACCAGTATTGACGATCAAAAATGTGTATCCGTAAGTGGAGGGGACTGTGCCTGCCAATCCGCCGCGTTGCTCAATGGCGACCTGCAATTGGCCCTGAATGCATTCTGCGACGCTGGAACTGGGCTGCGATGTTCCACCGGCGTTCGTGACCGACCAGGTTGCAATCGCCGAAGCTACTGCGATAACAATCACAGTAAGTGCTGCTAGGCCAGAACTTCTTCTTACCGCCATGACTACAAAGATAGGTCCCCTTGATCCGCCTCACTGTACGCTCGCACCGTGAACTGACCCGTCGTTGGGATGGTCAGGCAACGCCTTTTCGCGCTGTCACTTCGTAGTGTGCCTGGCACGATCCGGAGTTTCCGTTGAGACTCCAGTGCACGGTCACGGTGACGGTCCCTGATCTCGTTGGAACCGAGATCTTCTGATAGAGCCAGGCGTATCCCTTGGCATTTGCTGGCTCAGTCGGCTGCATCTCCCACGAGCTTCCTCCGGGATACTGCGCAGAGGTGCCGCTCACGTGGGCGCCTGGCGCGGTTTTTACAAGCATGGTAATTACGTCGCCCGCGGAAGGCCGACTAGTACTAAGTCGCACCGTGCAGCCGGGTGCATTAGCACCAGCGACGCTGTCCCGACGTGGCTGACGCCGGCCTCACATTTGCGACGTCGCTTATCACTTGAGTCCCGGCAATCAAGCAGAGAGTCATGAAAGCAGCGCCGCAGGCGCGATGAAATCGCAGACGTGTCAATGTCGCCTCCCCGTGAAACCTTCGACCTCTGCTTCTCCAGGAATCGTAAAACTACAAGGACCACGGAAGCAGGCCGACTTTGTGAACCTTCTATGACATCTTGTTCCGTGGCCGAAGCTGGATCTCCGAAGAACGCGTTACCAGGTGCTGGCGTGGATCCAGAGTCGTGTCGATTCCCGTCCTCGACCAACAGATCTGACTCCAAGCTTTGGCGCCTAACTCCGTGGCGCTGCAAAGCCAACTCCTCCGTCCCATGCCAACTGCCCACAGTCATGCGCCAGGTTCATGTGACGAGCCCTGTCCTTGCGAAAGCGAAGCAATCGTCCGCTGACCAAATGTGCTCCTCAGTGGCGTGATATCCGCGAAGCCACAAGACCTCATTTACCGCTCTCAAATAGAAACCCTTGGGTAAGACATCGTCGTCGTCGAGAGGAGCCGATGCGATTGTGATCGAACCCGATGGAGCAGAACCGTTGGACATCACCGAGTCAGGAGCAGACGCCTGGCCAGCCATGGCTAGCCGAAGATAGGGACCAGTGACATTCGGGCAGAGCGAGAGCCCCGCCTCGTGCGCCCTCGAGAATATTGAAGACAGAGTCGCACCACCTGTGATTCCGAGTTGCCCCACCGTGCACTTGACAACATGGAAAGACTCGAGCCTCTGCTGGTCGAAGATTGCATTATTGAGCAGAACTTCAGCTGAGGCGTTGAGCAGTACCCCCAACCCGTCTAGTGCGGCTCGCAACTCCTGACGACTCAGCCAGCCAACCCGCAACTGAAGCGCGATGGACGAGTCCGCGTCACTCACTTCGCCAACCTATCGTGTCGCTGTTACCGATCTCGTGAGAACACACGACAGTTTTCGTTGTTCGCATCAACGCGAGGTCAAGGCATGCCCCAGTTCTCGTGACGCTCGGTGAGGCTGGATTACACCCTGGTAGGAATGCAACCTCGCACTGGCGACTTGACCAAATAAAGCGTCGACCAATGTCCCCCGGAACTAATTCCGGTATACCTCGCGCCGATGACCGACTGTCACTATGACAATGAGAAGGATGTCGTCATTGACGGTGTAAATGATTCGATAATCCCCGACACGGAGTCGAAAGCCTGGCCGACCCCGAAGTGCTCGTGAAGCTGGTGGACGCGGATCTTGAGCGAGGAGAGCGATAGCACCTTGAATGCGAGGTTGCATGGAACGGTCAATCTTGCGGATCTCGCGCAGCGCCGCGGGTCTAAATTCGACTCGGTAATCGGTCACGACCAGCCGAGGTCGCTCTTCACTTGCTCCCAGGGAATGTTGCTTCCTTCTTCGGCCAAAGCTGCGTCGAAGGCGATGACGTCTTGCGACTCTTCATAGGCTTCGAGCATTTCGTCGTAGTGACCAGGACTCACCACTACTGCCGCTCGTCGGCCGTAGTGCTCAAGGACGACGGGCTCAGACTGCGACATCTCCACAACTTCGGAAAGCTTTTCGCGTGCTTTACTAACAGAAATCTTGCTCACGTCAGCATTGTACAACATAAAGGCTAAGTTTGTACAACATCGGTGTCGGAGACCCGATGTCAACAATCTCCGACTGGCGATTGAAGAGCTGGATCGCGTGAGGGCAGAGTTGAATCCTAAGTTTAGAACTCTCGTCGGTCGACGATTTCACCTCTCAATGCGACTAAGCCGCTTTCGTCTCGAAAGGCGGGTCCCAATTCCGAAACCTCTACACCGTGTTCCGCGATCAGCAGGTCGGATATATACGCATCCCTGCTTAAGGCAAGTTGTTCCGCCTTCTTGGGACCCTCCCATGTCAACACCGTATATGCCGACCGACTTCCGTCAATGTGCTGAATCGTTACCTCGTAGCGGTAAGGCCAGCCGTCACTCTTCATGTTCACGCCCAACATATTCGCACTTGAACTCACCCGCGGGTGCGCTCCCTGTATCACAGCACCCGCAAACTGCATCGTTTCACGGAACAAGAATTGTCGAAGTTGGCGGTAGTGAATCCGGAAGTACTACTTCTTATGTGGGACCATCGCACCCCAACCATCAAAGATGCACTGCCCATGTTGAAATCCTGCCGCTACCATCCACGTCACCCACTGGTCAAGAATCTCCGGCGACACCGGGGTTAGCTGCGTCCTGCCGCTCACGAACCAATTCCGGCGTTTAAATCCTCCGGATTTACCGGCCTCAACACGAACTTCGTAGTCGGTTTCCTCTCGAAGAAGGGTTGCGAGGCTTTGTGCCGACGACTCGGAAGCAGTGATGTAATTAAAGTCCAGTCGTAACTCGGTCTCTGTCGTGACGCCATTTGATTCGAGTGCCCTCCATGACGCCACGTTCATGGTGATCTGCCGCGCCAGCACTTCGGCCGCGGTCGGAGCGACTTCCCTAGCCACGGTGTGATTGATTCGCCGCCATTGACCCTCAAACTACACCACTGTAAGATCGGAAGATGAATGCAAAACAAGTGCGTTTATGGGGCGGTATTGCAACAGTTGTTGCCGCCCTCACCGCGTACTCGAAAACCAAGAAATGGGAAGAGGTTCACACCTTTGCGGTAATTGGTGGGACCGTCCTCTCGTTATCGGGCGGACTTTAGAAGTTAGGACTCGGTTCGTCACGTCGCCGCCCAGGGCGACGTTTATTTGCATGAAAGCATTCGAATCATCTTCTGAAATGTGGGCCATACTCGCTATGCTGCGAGTATGACGCCAGACTTTCGTTCCGACCCAATGGACTCCCCCGAGGGCCAAGGAATTGCCAAGAAAGCTTGGCAAGCCTACGTAAAGGCTGTTAATCGACGGACCCCCCCATTCGTGCGAAGCAAACTTGAGTCAGCGCTTGAACCAATCAGCAGTCAGGTAGTCGAGGACCTAATTGGGTTTTATGTGATGTGGCACCTCTATGGAGGCTTCGAAGGATTAGAGGAATTTGGCATGCACAAATCGACAATTTGGCGAAAGGTTGCCCGGTTCCGAAAGATCACTGGATCTCACCCCGACGTTTTTACGATGACAGGAATCACTCTTGACCCGAGGGCGTACTGGGCATCAGGAGATCGCAAGGTCGGGAAGACCCCAAAGAAAACTGGCTGAGTTACACCGGTGTTGTTATACTCGCAACTATGCGAGTACCAACTCTGACAGAACTGGCCTCCGGAGTAGACGCTCTCTACCTCTCTGGGCGCGCAGCACTTCCTGACTCTCTTCTCGCACGACTCGAAGCCACTCGCACGCTCGCCAACGAATTAGGAGGAAGCCCCCCCTTCCAATTTGGAGCCTTTGAAATGCTCATGGCTCCCCACTCGTTTCACAAACACCGCTATTCGCTCTCCCACCCTTACGGGCGCATTGGAATTACCCCGAGCCTGAACCTTCCGGCATTTGTCATCCAACCCCGCGCAGAGTTGTTGCACGGCGTCGGACCTCATGCCACAGTGCAGGCGTTCCGCAATCTCATCGAGGCTGAGTGCGGTTTCGTGAAGTTCCAAGTCAGTCGAATCGACCTCTTTGCAGATTTTCAAGGCTGGGAGCTGCAGGGAAACGACCGCAACGCGTTCGTGTGCCGTGCCACGGACGTGGGCCTCTTCGAGGCGAACGGCGCTCTAACAGGACTGCAATTCGGTAAACGTTCGTCAGGGACGGTCGATGCCCGCCTCTACAACAAGTCCATCGAACTTCAGATTTCCGGCGCGGAGTATTGGAAAGAGATTTGGGGTGATTCATACGATCCAAGTCGAGACGTGTTGCGAGTCGAGTTCGAAGTGCTTCGGGGCGCTCTTCGAGAATTCCAACTTGACGATCCCGCTGACGTGCTTGACGCCGTTGGCTCTCTCTGGATGTACTTGACCTCTTGGCTGTCCTTTCGCACTCCAACGAATGACCACACTCGGTCTCGCTGGTCAATTGCTCCGGAGTGGGAAGCCGTGCGCCGCGCCCTTATCAGCGGCGACGCACTCGGCCTTGAACGAACGTATCGAGGAAAGCAGCGTGGCGAATTAGGCAAGATGATGCCTGCGCTGATCGGCAATCTGGCTCGGTTTGGAGCACTCAGTGACTCGCGCTCCGAGGCAGAAATGCTGGAGGTGCTCGCGGACTTCTTGAAGCGGTACGCGAAAGAGTCGCACGTCTCGATGGATCACCGAATCTGGCAAAAGAAGCGAAGCATGGAACTCTTATGAGCGAGGGACCAGACTTCGACCGCGTGGCACAAGTGCTCGTTCGAGTGGTGTTGCGCTTAGTGATACAAAAGCAGAACGACGAGGAACCCAAAGGAGGACTAGGTGCTAACAGTGGTATACTGCCGCGTCTCGACCGAGGAGCAAGCCGACGAAGGCTTCTCGATCGAGGGCCAGACGGACAAGCTCCGTTTATACGCCTCGCTTCGTGATCTCGGAGACATCACCGTCATCACTGATCCCGGGCTTTCGGGAAAGAACCTCAAGCGGCCTGGTCTCCAGCAACTTTTGGCAGCAGTAGAGGCAGGGCACGTCTCGCACGTGGTTGTGTGGCGACTAGATCGTCTCTCGCGCAATCTCGGTGACCTCATCCTCTTGGCCGACCTCTTTGGTGAGCGTGGCGTCGGTCTGCACTCCGTGTCGGAGAACCTCGATCTCTCATCGGCGTCCGGTCGCATGTTCTACAACGTGCTCGGTTCATTCGCGCAGTACTTCCGCGAACAACTGTCCGAGAACGTGAAGATGGGAAATGAGCGCGCCGTAAAGGAAGGCCGCTGGATTAATCGGCCTAAGACGGGTTACGACCTCGCCGAAGGTCTTCTTGTCCCCAACAACGATGCACCTCGTGTGCAGGAGATTTTTCGACTCCGAGGTATAGGCCAGAGTTATCGCGCTATCGAAGAACAGACGGGTATCAAATATTCAACGGTGTGTGCAATCTTAAAATCGCGCATCTACTTAGGAGAAGTCCTCCACAAGGGCAAATGGTCAGACGGCAAGCATGAGGCAATCGTGAGCGAGGAAGAGTGGCACGCCGCGCACCGACGACTCGCGAAAGGCGTACAGCCGTCTCGGGATGTGCTTTCCGGTCGCGTGAAGTGTGGTCTCTGTGGTCGGCGAATGGCGGTCCAGCAGAACGGCAAGGGATCGGTGACCTACAAATGTCGTCATCGGGGTGAAGGATGCAATCAGTCCGCACGCAGTACCAAAGGTCTCACCCGTGCAGCAGTGTTTGGACTGTCGCTGCTCGGAAGCGATGAGCGACTGCAAGAAGCAATTCGCCGGAGGTTGGCCGGGGGGACCCGGGCCGCGCCCGGGAGGGCGCGACGGGGCGACCGGCCGGCTCCCGCGGAAGCTCTTGGAGCACTCTCCGACAAACGGCGTCGGTTGCTCGATCTGTTCTACGCGGGGAAAATCAGCGCTGAAGGTTTCAAAGAGGAAGAGGATCGTCTTCTCTTGGCGATTGAGACGGCGCGGGAACAATCTGCTCTGGCTCGGGCCGAAGAGAACACCAAGAACGACCTCGAACTCCGTTTCGAGCAAGTGGCGAGCATCCTTCGAGACCTCGACATCGACCGAGTTTGGGCGACGGCAGAAGACGAAGAACGCCGCGTCTTGGTCGAAGAGCTGGTGGAGTCGATAACGGTTCTGCCGGATCACCTGGAGGTGAAAGTGAGCGGAGCCCCTGTCCTAAACGTTCTCTACGGAGAGGTGGGACTCCAGGTACCGGAGATTGTTGGTGTCGGAGACGGGACTTGAACCCACACGCCCCTAAGGGCACCAGCCCCTCAAGCTGGCGCGTCTGCCTATTCCGCCACTCCGACGCGGCCTCTACTCTAGCCGCCGAACAACGCTCACAATTTCGTTAGGAACCTGTGGTCAATGACACTTTTGACCATGTCGGTATTTGATCTACGAATCCGGGCACCACAAAACTGTTCGTTACCGGCGCCAATGTGCTCGACCAAATCGTTAGCGATGGTGCCGTAAAGAGAGGGCGAACCCAAAAGTCGTTGAGGATTACTTGATCGAGCTTCAACCACGTGACCGATGCCGTGACGGGATTAAAGATGTCGCGCGCTTGATCGAAGAGAGTCGTCACGCTCGCGAGCCGCACACCACTCGGAAACGTATCGGGGTACGCGGGACCGGCCCACGAGCGCGCCGCGTAGGAGGGATTCGTCTGCGTGGGGCGAGCAAAGAGCGCCACGTCCACGCGTCCCACCGCCGCCGAGAGTGCGGCGCCCTGGTCCGACGACTCCTTCACCACCGTCGAGTGAATGCCAATGGCGTTCCAGTCCTTCTGCACAAGGAGAGCCACCGAGTGATCGAGATCACTCGGCCCAACTCCCAAGCGAATGGTGAGGGCTTTCGTCGTGCCGTCCGTCCAGCCGGCCGAGTTGCGTTCGAAGCCCGCGTCACGCAGTACCGTCAGGGCGCAGCTCTCACAGTCGGCCTGACCGCTCGTGGTGGGACTGGTGGTCGTCGTCGCTTGTCCACCGGGATTTGTTCCCGACGGCCCGGGGTACGCACTCTCGCCCTGGGAGTAAATGGCCGACGCCGCGACCGAGGGCGAGAACGTGACCGCGCCAAACAGTGTGTCGATCATGGCTTGGCGGTTGATCGACCAACTGAGGGCCTTTCGAACCGCGAGGAGTCGCGTGGTGGCGAGACTCGGCGAATAGGTGAGTTCTTCAATATTGCTCGACGACGAGATACGACTGAGCAGCGCCGGGTGATTGCTCAACGCGAGTACTTCCGCACCGTTCACCGCGAGGGTGTAGTCGGCAAAGTTGGCTGTCTGAGTGGTGGGCAGAGTCTGGTTGTCGGTGATGACGATGCGGCCGAATCGATTCGTGTCGAGGGGCCAGTGCGTGTTCATGGTGAGAACGATGCGACTCGCGGTCGCGCTCCCCACTTCGTAGGCGCCGAGTGAGGGACGCGAGGCCAACTCCGATATCGCGCACCCGGGCGTGGTGCCGGGCGCTTCCACGTCACGGAACAACAAGTCCCAGTCGGCGTAGGGAGAAGAGAAGACGGCGGTCACCGATTGGCCGTTGGTCGACACGACCAGCGACTTGATGGCGCGATATCCGTCACTGGTGACACTCGACAGAGCCCGCGCGCGTTGCCACCAGTCCACCAGATCTGAACCATTGAAGGGCAGTCCGTCACTCCAGGTCAGATTGGTATCGATGGTGTAGCGGACCGTTTCGGGCGCCAGGGAGATCAGTTCGGTTGACGAGATGGCGCCGCCCTCGCCCTCCAGGGTGCCGTTGGCATTCGTGACGAAGGCCGACGGCCGTACTAGGTCGAGAATGGCGTCCGAGGTCGCGGTGGCCCCCGGGTCGAGAAACGAGCAACCGTTGAAGGGGCCCGGCAGCGAGAGATCGAGGGTCTCGGCGTTCTCGTTCGCGTTCGAGCTCGACACGGCGCCCGACAGCGTCATCGGTGCGACCACCGCCGAGGCGCACAGCAGCGCGAGCGCCAGCGCGATCCAGCCGCGACGCGAAGGCATCGCCTTTACTGAAGGCGTAGGTCGAGCGCCAGCGTGGCAAAGGTGAAAATGAGCGCCACGCCAATGGTGATGCGGTCAAGATTGCGTTCCACAACCGTCGATCCGGTCGCCGCCTGTCCGATTGAGCCACCCATCAGGTCCGAAATACCGCCCCCGCGACCCGAGTGCAACAAGACGAGAAAGATCAAGCCCACGGCGGCACACGATTCAACAGCAATAATTGCCCAGGTCAGCATTGGGTCCTCCGATTAGCGCTTTAAAGCGTAGCAGTCGTCGCACGCCTGCAGAATGGCGCAGAACGACTCCGCTTTTAGTGACGCCCCGCCCACCAAAAAGCCGTCTACGTCGCCATCGCGGACCAAACTCTCCGCATTATCGGGATTCACCGAACCGCCGTACAGGACCTGGGGGGCGGAAAAGGTGAATGAATTCATGACCTGACGCACGAAGGCGGTCATCTCATGAACTTGGTCGGACGTCGCGTTGACCCCCGTGCCGATGGCCCAGAGCGGCTCGTAGGCCACCGTTACCAGTGCGTGGAAACGCTCCTCGAGTCCGCCAAGGGCGCTCTCGAGTTGGGCGCGAACGACGTCTTCGTAGTCACCAGCGTCGCGACGTGTCGAGTTCTCCCCCACGCAGAGAACGGCGTGCTGTCCGGCGCGCACGACACTGCGCAAGGTCTCGGCGACAATCTCGTCGGTCATCCCGTAGTGGGTGCGACGTTCGGAGTGGCCCACGATGATCCACTCCACGTTGAGACGCTTCAGCATCGACGTGGAGATCTCTCCCGTGTGCGCACCACTCTCGTGGGGGTTGACGTGCTGAGCCCCGAGGGAAACCGCGAGTCGCTCGGAGTCGAGGATCGAACTCACGGTGCGCAGGTCGACGAAGGGCGGCGCCACGACGACGTCGGTGTGCTCGACGGGATGGTTCTTCAAGAGAACGCCGATCTGCTGGACCAGGTGCAGCCCCTCCACGAAGTCGAGGTTCATCTTCCAGTTGCCAATCACGAGAGGGCGCTTCGCGGTGGTCATCGCTACGACCAGGCGCTTTCGCGCAGAGCGCGCAGTCCGGGCAGGTCACCCAGTTCGACCAACTCGAGGGAGGCTCCCCCGCCGGTTGAGACGAAGCTGACGTCACTCTCGAGCCCGTACACCGAGAGCGCAGAGACGGAGTCGCCTCCGCCCACGACGCTGACGGCCGGCGACGACGCGATGGCGCGCGCCACCCATGGGACCGTTCCAGAGAATCGTGCGCGCACTCCCTAGCGCGGCTTCAAAAATCTCAATCGAGTTCGGGCCAATGTCGAGGCCCATGAAGCCGTCGGGGATGTTCTCATCGAAGTCAACGGCCGACTCGGCTCCGCCCTGCGATCCAAACGGCGAGCCGGTCGCGAGACCGCGCGCGTCGACGGGAATCAACACGTTGCCGCCTTCAAGAAGCGCAGCGCACTGCTCAACGTACGACGCGTCAAAGAGTGAACTACCGACGGTTCGACCCTCCGCCGCGGCGAAGGTGTAGGCCATGCCGCCTCCGACAATCACCAGGTCGGCCTTCGCGGCGAGAACCTTCATAATGCCGAGCTTGTCCTTTACTTTCGCACCGCCGGTGACGGCGACGAAGGGTCGCTCGGGCGACTCCAACAACGCCAGCAACGTGGCGACCTCGCGCTGCAGGTTGGAACCCGCGGCGCTCGGAATCAGTGTCGGGGGGACCATGATCGAGGCGTGAGCGCGGTGCGACGCACCGAAGGCCTCATTGACGTAGTAGTCGAATCCCTTCACGAGCGAGGCACCGAACTCCGGGTCGTTGGCCTCTTCGCCTGGATGAAAGCGCAGGTTCTCGAGCAACTCGACCTCGGGCGCCAGTACGGACAGCGCACGTCGGAGCGGCTCCACGCTGTAGCGCTCATCTACCTGACCGTTCGGTCGCCCGAAGTGCGTGCACGCCACAACCGTGGCTCCGCGATCGAGCAGCGTCGAAAAGAGCGGCAACGCCGAGCGCAGTCGAAAGTCGTCGGTAACGGTGAGAACGCCGTCGATCTCAGCGACGGGCGCGTTGAAGTCCACGCGCACGAGCACTCGCTTGCCGGTGAGGTCGCCCCAGGCGTCAATGGAGGGGAGGGGGGCCGGCACTAGAGCGAAACGTGATGAGCTAAGTCGACGAGACGGTTCGAGTAGCCCCACTCGTTGTCGTACCAGCCAAAGACCTTGACGAGACTCCGGGCGTCGTCGAGGCGCTGCACAATGGTCATCTCCGAATCGAAGGTGCACGACGCGGGGCTCCCGACGATGTCCGAGGAGACAATGGGCTCGTCGGTGTAGAGGAGAATTCCGGCCAGTGCTCCGTCGGCCGCGGCGCGAAAAGCCGCGTTGATCTCCTCCACGCTGGTGGTGCGCACGACCGCCGTGAAGTCAGTGATCGAGCCGACCGGAATCGGCACGCGCAACGACGTGCCGTCGAGCTTGCCCTTCATGGCGCTCAGCACGAGGCTCGTGGCCCGCGCCGCGCCCGTCGACGTCGGCACGATGTTGATCGCCGCGGCGCGCGAGCGTCGCAGGTCCTTGTGGGCCAGGTCGAGCAAGTTCTGATCGTTGGTGTACGCGTGCACCGTCGTCATGAGCCCGGCCTCGACGCCGAAGGCGTCGTCGAGCACCTTGACCATCGGCACGAAGCAGTTGGTGGTGCACGACGCATTGGAGATGACGAAGTCGGTCTCGGGGTTGAAGGAGTCCTCGTTGACGCCCATCACGAAGGTGGCGTCGGCGTCGCCCGAGGGGGCCGAGATGATGACTCGTTTGGCGCCCGCCGTGAGGTGGGCACTGGCGGCCTCGCGCGAGGTGAAGATTCCCGTCGACTCGATGACCACGTCGATGTTCAGTTCACCCCAGGGCAGGGCCGCGGGGTTGCGCTCGGCGTAGACCTTGATCGTCCAGTCGCCGACGTGCAGGGCGTTCTCGCCCACTTTCACGTCGTGGTCCAATATCCCCTGGGTCGAGTCGTACTTGAGGAGGTGGGCGTTGGTCGTGGCCGGCACCAGATCGTTCAGGGCAACAATCTCCACTTCGGGGTTTTCCAGGGCCGCACGAAGAAATCCTCGTCCGATACGTCCAAATCCATTAATCGCGACCCGTGTTGCCACTGCCGTCTCCTTCATTTCGTCGGTCTTCTATCTTCGCACTCTCGAGCACGGCCATCGACAATTTTTGCACATCGTGCACGAGACCATTCGCGCCCGACAGGTCGACCACGCGCGTCGGAATGCTGGCCGTCTGCGTCGCGAACGACGAGCGCTCGCCCACCAGCACGAGATCAACGTTGACGCCGTGGCGCTCCAGCGCGTCAATGTGGTCCTGCAGCGTGAATCCTTCGGTCTCAGGGATCTCGGGGTGCAAGTTCGCCACGTAGATCTTCTGCGCGCGCGTACCCGCGAGGGCCTGCGTGATCCCGGGAACCACGCAGGCTGCGATCACGCTCGTAAACAGTGACCCCGGACCGATCACCACCACGTCGGCGCGCTCGATGGCCTCCACGGCGGCAATGGGCGCGGCGGGATTCTCGGGCTCGAGGCTGATGCGGCGAATGGAGGAGGACCGGGCCACCTTTGTTTGACCGCGGGTGTCGCCCTCTTCGGTGGTGGCGAGAAGTACCACTCCTTCGCAGCTGGCGGGCACGATGGCGCCCGTGACCCCCATGACCTGCGCGAGAGCGTGGACCGACTCTTCGAGGTCGCCCGTCGCGTCGATGAGCCCCACCAGCAACAAGTTCCCGACGGCGTGACCGCTGAGCTCGCCCACGCTGAAACGATGCTCGAAGGACGCGGTCAGAGGGTTCTCGGGATCGGCGAGAGCTACGAGGCACTTGCGAAGGTCGCCGACCGCCGCCACGTTCAACATGGCGCGAAGGCGACCGGTCGATCCCCCGTCGTCAGCGACCGAGACCACTCCGGTGACACTTCCCGACAGGCGTTTCAGCGCCCGTAGAGACACGGCGGTGCCGTGGCCTCCGCCGACGGCGACGAGCTTCATCGCGCGATGTCGCGGTGAAAGACGGCCGTGTCGAGGTCGAGGCGACGACGCACCTCTTCGGCAATGGCCACGCTGCGGTGACGACCTCCGGTGCAGCCAATCGCGATCGAGAGGTAGGACTTACCCTCTTTCGCGAACGCCGGGATCTGCCAGTCCAGCATGCGCACTACGTCATCCAAGAAGTGTTGGGCCGGCTCTTGATCGAGCACGTAGCGCGCCACGGGCTCGTCGAGGCCGGTGAGGGGTCGTAGTTCGTCGATCCAGTGAGGGTTGGGCAGAAAGCGACAGTCAAAGACGATGTCGACGTCACTGGGAATGCCGTAGGAGTAGCCGAAGCTCACCAGGGAGACCCGCAGTGACTCCATGGCGCTCGGGTCGGTGAACGTCTCCACGATGCGCCGGCGCAGTTGGTTGGTGTTGATCGAGCCGGTGTCGATGACCAGAGCCGCGGCGTCACGGATGGGCGTCAAGAGCTCGCGCTCGCCAGCTATGGAGTCGGCGAGTGTGGCCGCGTCAAGGGGGTGGCGACGGCGTGTGCCTTCGAAGCGGCGAATAAGGACGTCATCGGGCGCGTCGAGGAAAAGTATCTTGGCCGCATCGTGGCGATCGCCCAGCTCTTGCTCGACCGCCAACAGGGCCTCAGGCTGCAGCCCTCCGGAGCGACCAACAATAAAAGCGACACCGGCGTATTCGTGCGATCCGGCCGAGGCCAACTCACCGACGCGCACCACCAACTCGAGCGGCAGATTATCAATGACGAACCATCCGAGGTCTTCGAGCGCCGAGGCCACCGTCGAGCGCCCGGCGCCCGACATGCCCGTCACCAGCAGGACCTCACTCATCGTCACTATCCTTCGCGGGTCGCGGCGCCGTCGGCGCCTGCAAGTGATCGTAGAGCCTTGCGGCCACGTCGCTCGGCAGCCAGGCCAGCGCGTCGAGTTCATCGAGGGTCGCTTGGCGCAGTGCATTGAGCGACCCAAAGGTCTCTAGCAGTCGATCGCGTCGGACGGGGCCGAGGCCCTCGATGCCCTCGAGCGAGGACGCCACCATTGACTTGCCACGCTTGGAACGGTGAAAGGTGATGGCGAAGCGGTGAGCCTCATCGCGGATGCGCTGGACGAGGTAGAGGCTCTCCGAGCCCCGCTCGAGAGCGATCGGCGTGGAGCTGCCGGGTCGATAGAGCAGCTCTTCGCGTTTCGCGAGCGCCGTGAACTCGACGAGTCCGAGGAGTTCGAGCGAGCGAGCTGCCTTTTCGGCGGCGTGCAGTTGCGGGAGTCCTCCGTCAATGATGATGAGGTCGGCGCGACGAAACTTGGAACTGCCCTGATGCTCTTCCCAGTGACCAAGGCGCCGGCGGACCACTTCTTCCATGGCGCCCACGTCATCGTTGCCCAGCACCTCTTTGACGTTGAAGTGTCGATAGTCGCTCTTCACGGGCAACCCGTCCTCGAAGACCACCATGGATCCGACGTAGTTCGTGCCCTGAAGGTGACTCATGTCGAAGCACTCGACGCGGTAAGGAGGCTGCTCGAGACCGAGGGCCGCCCCGAGCTCTTGCAACGCGCGCGATCTCACGTTGTGGTCGGCCTGGCGACGCAGCGAGTCGCGCTGGATGACCGACTGAGCGTCGTGGGTCGCGAGTTCGACGACGCGTCGACGTCGCCCGCGTTGGGCCGCCACCACCTCGACTGGCTTTTCGCGCATCTCACTCAAGTACTCGCGCGCCAACGACGTCGCGAGATCCGCACGCTCTACGACAACCGTGGCGGGAATCGACTCGGCGTCGATGTACATGTCGGTCATAGCGTTTTCCAGAATCTCGGAATCGTCTTCGTCCATCGAGCGATCCACCAGATGCACGGTGCGACCGATGATCCGGCCAAAACGCACACGAAAACGCACGATGGCCACCCGACTGCCCTCACTGGCGAGCGCGATGACGTCGAGGTTCGAGTGATCGTCGAGAACCACACTCTGCGCACCAGCGGCGCGCTCGAGAGCGGCCAGTCCGTCGCGCGCCTTCGCCGCGGCCTCGTAGTGCTGCTGCTCGGACGCTTCTTTCATTTGGCGGCGAAGCCGGTCTCGTAATTGGCGCACGTCGCCCTCAAAGAACCGAGCCCACGACTGAACGAGTTCTTGGTATCCGTCGGGGTCGATCTTGCCCACGCACGGACCCGAACACTTCCCGATGTCGTAGAGCAGACACGGGCGCTCGATGCGCTGTTGGTAGAGGAACTTGTGCTTGGAGCACGAACGCAACGGAAAGGCCTGGAGTAGTTCATCCATCGTCACGCGTAGCGCCCGTACGTCAACGAAGGGACCGAAATAGCGCACGCCCTTCACGTGGCTCGCCCGGGTCGTATAGGGAGCGGCGAACGGCGTGCGCGAGTCGAGCGCGACGAACGGGAAACTCTTGTCGTCCTTCAGGCGCATGTTGTAGCGCGGTTGATTATCTTTGATCAGTTCGTTCTCGAGGATGAGAGCGTCGAGTTCGTTGGGCGTGACGATCCATTCGACGCTGGTCGCTTCGTTCATCAAGAACTGTGTCTTTTGCGACAGACCCGACTCGCGTTGGAAGTAACTAGAAAGTCGTTGCGACAGGGTGCGCGCCTTACCCACGTAGATAATGGTCCCGCGCTCGTTGCGAAAGAGGTAGCAGCCGCTTTGCCGCGGAATGCCCGACGGTTTAGTCAGCATTAGTTGTGGCCGTGACCGGCGAGCACCTCTTTAAGAACCGTGCCCGTGGCGGTCGGGAGTTGGGCAATCTCTTCGGGTGTGCCCTCGCCTACCACCAGTCCCCCGCGGCGTCCGCCTTCGGGCCCGAGGTCAATTACCCAGTCGGCCGTCTTCACGACATCGAGGTTA